>OJFS01000021.1_pt1 | contig 101584 bp, 107 predicted proteins | sample 1594231 | NCBI WGS metagenome assembly OJFS01 (sample SAMN05416847, study PRJEB24817) | seawater metagenome | isolation source: Sea water | place: Canada:Atlantic | collected 2013-07
TCTACACCTCTCTATTCGTCGGCAGCGTCAGATGTGTATAAGAGACAGATACTAGGCATTTTTCTTGGAGCAGCTAAAAGTTTCATTTTTGAAACGCCTATATCAACTAAAATTTGTGATCCTATTCCGTAGCTCCTTAAATCAGTCGATTTTTTTAAAGTAATATTTTCATGGTTCAATTTGCTTGTTATATTATTTTGGGATTCGTTGTAGTTTAAGAAAATTACAACGCCATTTTTTTCATCGCTAATCTTTTTAAGTGCCTTTAGGGGTGGCCACGAATGAGGTGTTTCTTTGCTTACAAAATCTAATATTGATAAAGGTTCATGAACTCTAACTATAACTTCATCATCCTTTTTTATGGTCCCCTTTACAAAAGCTAAGTGAGTATTTTTTGATAGTAGGTCTGAATAAACTATAAGTTTCATCATGCCAAATTCAGTGCTAAGTTCTTCCTCACTTATTTTTTTTATCAGCTTTTCTTTCTTGCTACGATACTCAATTAAATCAGCAATTGTTCCAATTTTTATTCCATGCTTTTTTGAAAATTTAATGAGATCTGGCAGCCTAGCCATACTTCCATCATCATTTAATATTTCACATATGACAGATGCTGGTGTTGTTCCAGCAAGAGCAGCAAGATCACATCCAGCTTCTGTATGACCTGCCCTATATAATACTCCGCCTGAATGAGCAATGAGCGGAAATATATGTCCAGGCCTGTTGATAAATGTATGATCTGATTGGGGCTGAATAGCGGAGGTGATTGTTTTAGCTCGATCTCCTGCCGATATTCCGGTAGTGATGCCTGAAGAAGCATCGATAGAGACAGTAAAATTTGTCCCAAGCTTTCCTTGGTTATCTTCAACCATCAGAGGAAGTTTAAGTTTATTAGCTTTATCTTCCGTCAGAGTTAAGCAAATTAGACCTCTTCCATATTTGGCCATAAAATTGATATATTCTGGCGTAACGTGATCAGCTGCTATTAATAAATCACCTTCATTTTCACGATCTTCGTCATCTACAAGGATTACCATCCTTCCTTTTTTTAGATCACTTACTATGTCTTCAATATTGTTCATAAATAATTTTGTTTACTTTGTAATGAAATTTTGTAGATACCTTGCAATCATATCAATCTCTATATTCACCTTATCACCCTCTTTAAGATCTGATAAATTTGTTGTTTGCAATGTATGCGGAATTAAGTTGATATAAAAAATATTCTCACCAACATTGTTTATAGTCAAGCTAGTTCCATTCAATGCTACTGAGCCTTTTTCAGGAATGAATTTCATTAATTTTTCCGATACTTTTACCCCCCAAACTTCACACAAATCTTTTTTTTCAATACTATGGATAACACCTACTTCATCAACATGACCAGTAACAAAATGACCTGATACTTTTCCATTAAATCTTAGGGATGATTCAAGATTTAGTTTCTGTGATAATTTGAGAGGTGCGGTTCTGGATAAAGTTTCTCTGGAAATATCGAAACTTAATAAATCTTCATTTATATCTTTTACCGTTAGACAGATCCCATTTACAGAAATGCTGTCTCCAATATTAATATCCTGTAACTTGTTATCATTAAGAAAGATATTGACCTTTAAATCTTCTCCTTCTCTATCAATAGATTTGATTATGCCAATTGATTCAATTATTCCTGTAAACATGCCATAATTCTAGCAGAATGCTCATATCGAAGCTTAACTAAATATATATTCAATGACTAAATCAGTTAAAAATAAAAAATTTTATGAATTTTGGATCGCTCTTAGGTATACAAATTTAAAAAATACCAACCAATTTATTTCATTTATTTCTTTGACAAGTATTATAGGTATTACATTAGGTGTCATGGCCTTAATAATAGTTTTATCTGTAATGAATGGATTTCAGTCAGAACTTAAATCAAGAATTTTAAGTGTGACTTCTCATATAGAAATAACAAAGCCCGGAAGAGACCTTAACAATTGGCAACAAACTAAAAAAACAATTAATAAAGATATGGGAATTGATGGAGTTTCCCCATATGTTGAAGACCAAGCAATGATTTCTGTTGGTAAAAGGAATAGGGGGGTCATAGTCAGAGGTATATTTCCCGAAATTGAAAAAGATGTAAGCGATATAAATACAAAAATAAGTTCAGGAGCTTATCGTCTTAATGAGGGGCAATATGACATATTAATTGGGGTTGATCTTGCTAGGTATTTAGGGGTATCAGTAGGCGATAAGGTTGCAATGATTTCCTCCAAATCAAATTTTTCAGCGGCTGGGATAATGCCAAGAATCAAACGATTTAATATTTCTGGAATTTTTGACTCAGGAATGTATGAGTATGATGCTGGGCTAGCCTTAATCAATTTAAAGGATGCGCAGACATTTTTTAAAAAAAACAAAAATGTGTCTGGTTTGAGGGTAGAACTAAATAATATTGACGACACGGAAAAAATTTCAAACTATTTAAAAAAAACTTTTAGCCATGACCCTTTTGTGTACGTTTCAGATTGGAGAATCCAGCATGCCAATCTGTTTGCTGCTATTGAATTAGAAAAAAAGGTAATGTTTATTATTTTAACTTTGATAATCGCGGTCGCAGCTTTTAATATTGTGTCTACACTAGTAATGGGGGTGACTGAAAAGCGATCAGACATTGCAATATTAAGGACGATAGGCGTAAATCAAAAAAGTATTATGTATATTTTTATTTTACAGGGATTTATCATAGGTGCCTTGGGGACATTTTTTGGAATTTTTTTTGGAGTTGCAATATCACTAAATATAGAAACAATCGTCCCTTTTATAGAAAGAATATTTAATACAGAATTTTTAGCTAAGGATATTTATCTTATTTCTACGGTTCCTTCAAAAGTTATGACTGTTGATGTTTATAGAATAGGGTTGATGGGGTTATTTCTTTCTTTAGTTGCCTCAATATATCCAAGTTATAAAGCCTCAAAGGTTGATCCAGCAACGGCATTAAAATATGAATGATATATTTCAAATTAACTTAAAAAGTGTAACTAAGAGTTTTGAAGGGCTCGATGTACCAGTCCTTAAAAATTTAAATTTTCATATAAAAGCATCAGAAAAAGTTGCCATTGTGGGTAGTTCTGGCTCTGGAAAAAGCACTCTCTTACATATTATTGCTGGACTAGATTCTCCTTCAGAAGGAAAGGTCTTGTTTAACAATTCAGATATGAGTAGCCTTTCTGATAACAATATGGCAAAACTAAGAAACAAACATATAGGCTTTATTTATCAATCACACCATTTATTAAATGATTTTTCATCAATTGAAAATGTAATGATGCCACTTATAGTAAGGAGAGGAGATTATTTGAATGATTTTAATCAAGCAAAAGAAGTATTAAAAAAATTGGGTTTAGGTAAGAGATTAAATCATTTTCCTCATCAATTGTCCGGAGGGGAAAGGCAGAGAGTTGCTATAGCAAGGGCGATGGTTACTGCCCCAGATTTAATTTTAGCAGATGAGCCAACAGGTAATCTCGATCATAAAAATGCAAATTTAATTTTTGATTCATTTTTAGAATTAGTAGATGAATTTAAAACAGCCATAGTTTTAGTTACGCATGATCTATCATTAGCTAAAAGAATGAAAAAAAATTATCATCTAGCATCGGGAAAACTTAAATCAAACTAGTATAATGTTGAAGAAATAATCAAAAGGAGTTTTTTATTGTGTGGGAAATAATACAAGCAGCTGGCTGGCCAATTTGGCCGCTAATTTTAACTTCAATTTTTGGTGTTGCAATAATTTTAGAAAGATTTTGGTCTTTAAGAAAAAGTCAGATTATCCCTGAGGGATTAATTGTTGAAATTAAAACTATGATTAAGCAAAATAATCTCGATAACAATAAAGTGAATATTATAAAGAACTCATCACCCTTAGGAGATCTTCTAGCTGTTGCTATTATCAAGAGGAAGGACAATGTCGAAGTTATTAAGTCTGCTCTAGATGAAAGAGCTGGAATTATAGTACACAATTTAGAAAGATATCTTGGTGTTTTAGTTACAATTGCAACTGTTGCACCTCTTCTGGGACTTTTTGGAACTATTATTGGTATGGTTGAGTTATTTAGTTCATTTACAAGCAGTGGACATGATGTTGCGGTATTTGCTCGAGGTATATCCATAGCGCTTTATAATACTGCTGGAGGAATTGTTGTAGCTGTCCCCGCAATGATAGCTTATCGCTTTTTCAGATCAAAAATTGATAACTACTTAAATGAGATGGAGCATTATGCTATTCAAATTGTTGAGATTTTAAAAGGGTAGCTTTTAAAATATGAATTTTAGAAAAAAAGTAAAACAAGATGATTTAGAAATTAATTTTATTCCTTTAATTGATGTCTTATTGGTAATTATTATTTTCTTAGTTGTTAGTACAACTTTTTCAAAATTTAGTGAATTAAAGATTAATTTGCCAACTGCGGAAGCAAATCAAGTTGATAAAAATGTTGAAAGAATAAATATTTCAATATCTGAAAATGGCGATTATGCAATCAATGAAGCTCCATTAAGAACCTCGACAATAAATAACATAGTGACTAATTTAAAAAATGCAGCTAATGCAATAAAAGACCCCGTGATCGTCATTAGTGCTGATTCAGATTCACCACATCAATCTGTTATTAATGTTATGGAAGCAGCAAGAATTGCTGGTTTGTCTAAAATTACCTTTTCAACCAAAGTAAAATAAAAACTTAATGTCGAAAGAGATAGCGGCAAAAGAAACATTAAAAAATTATAAAAAAGTTTACATACGTTTATTCAAATATGCGTTAACGTACAAACTAATTTTAAGCTTCAGTATAGTTTCTATTTTAATAACGGCTTTGGCAGATACAAGCTTTTTAGCTCTTCTAAAAAAAATAACAGATGAAGGTTTTGTAAGTAACCCCAACAATCTAACCAGTTTAATACCGCTCATAGTTATTTTTATTATTTTGATAAGGGCCTCTGCTAGGTTTTTTTCTTCTTATTCATTGAGGTGGGTTTCAAGAAAAATAGTACAAAACTTACGTTATGATATTTTTGATATTTTAATGAAGCTGCCTATTTTTTATTTCGATAGCAATACAACAGGCATTTTAATTTCTAAGATCACCTATGAAACAGAGCAACTTCAAACCATCATAACAAAAGTGTCCCTAATTGCATTAAGGGACACTTTTACAATTATTGCTGTTGTTAGTTACATGTTTTATCTAAATGACTTGCTGGCAATTTTTGTACTAATTATCTTGCCAATTGCAGGCTACTTTATTAAAAAAATTATTCCTAAGCTAAGAGATGCTGCAAATGAATTCCAAAGGTTAATGGGGGATATAACTAAAATTGCTGAAGAGGCAATATCTGGCCAGAGGATTGTTAAAATATTTGGTGCCGCTAAATATGAGAGAGACAGATTCAGCAAGTCAATTATCCGTAACCGACAAATGGGTACAAAATTGGCTAGACTAAGCTCAACTAATAGTCTAATTATAGAAATCATGTTGGGGCTTCTACTTGCTGGAGTTCTTCATTACTCCCTTTCAAACTTATCTCCTGGTGAATTTATTGCATTTATTGGAGCTATCGTTTTAATTGTTACGCCTATTAAGAGATTAACAGCTTTGAATGAGCAAATTCAAATAGGTTACGCAGCTGCTGTAAGTATTTTTTCAGTAATGGATGAAAAAAAAGAAAAAGATTTAGGAAAATTTAATTTAAAAAAAGTTAAAGGAAAGCTTGAGTTTATAGATGTTTGCTTTACATATCCGAAAAATAAAAAGGCTGTTTTATCTGATATTAATTTTAGTATTAAAGCTGGAGAAAAAGTTGCTCTAGTTGGTAAGTCTGGAGGTGGAAAAACAACTCTTCTTAACTTAATTCCAAAATTTTATGATGTAAGTTCGGGTTCTATTAAGTTAGATAATTTTGATATAAACGAAATTTCAAATAATTCATTAAGAAAAAACTTAGCCCTAGTTAGTCAGGACACCATCTTATTTAATGACACAATTTATAATAATATTGCATATGGTAATTTAAAATCTGTTTCATTAGAAAAGGTTAAAAAAGCTGCAAAAGCTGCAAATGCCTTAGAATTTATTAATGAACTTCCTAATGGGTTTAATCATATCATAGGAGATCGAGGGGTTCGCTTGTCAGGTGGGCAGAAGCAAAGAATAGCAATTGCTCGTGCAATTTTAAAAAATGCACCAATTCTATTGCTAGATGAGGCTACCTCAGCACTTGATTCAGAATCAGAACGCTTGGTTCAGGCAGCCTTAGACAATCTAATGGCTAAAAAAACATCCATTGTAATCGCACATCGTCTTAGCACAATAAAAAATGCAGATAAAATTATTGTGATGGACCAGGGAAAAATAGTTGGTGTAGGAAGACATAATTCGCTGGTAAAAAATAATAAATTTTATTTAAAGATTTACAAAAAAGGATTTGAGTAATTTGATATCAATCGATCAGATTTTTAATAATCAGTATTATAAAAAATCAAATTGGATATATCTCCTTATACCATTCAGTATTATTTTTTACTGTATAAGTATTTTAAAAAATTATTTATATAAAAATGGATTCCTTAAGAGAATCAAAATTAAAGTTCCCGTCCTTATAATTGGAAATATTACACTTGGAGGAACAGGTAAGACACCACTAGCCCTAAACCTTATAACAAAGTTTTTAAATAAAGGCTTAAATCCTGCACTAATATCAAGAGGTTATGGGGGTACCGCTAAAAATATTACAGAAGTTTTTGAATCTACTAATGTTCGAGTTGTGGGAGATGAAGCATTATTGATTAAAGCTAAAAGTAAAATACCAGTTTTTGTTGGCAAAGACAGGGTAGGTGCTGCAAAAATTTTACTTAAAAAATATCCAAAAACATCCATTATTATTTCTGATGATGGATTACAACACCACAGGTTAGGAAGGGATTATGAAATAATTGTTGTTGACTCCCAAAGAAATTTTGGAAATGGGTTTATATTTCCCGCAGGACCTCTAAGAGAAAGTAGATCAAGGCTTAATCAGGTTGATGCCGTTGTTTATAAGGGTACAAGTAATAATTCTAAATTTTATCAAATGAAATATATCACGAAGCATTTTAAAAATTTAATAACAAGTAAAAGTATTACATTTGAAGGTATACAGGATAAAAAAATAGTGGCGATTACAGCCATTGGAAATCCTGAGAGTTTCTTCTCAACTTTAGAAGACTATAATTTAAAATTTAAAAAAGTTATTTTTAATGATCATTATTTGTTTAATAAGAATGATTTTATTAAATATGCAAATTACAATATAGTTATGACTGAAAAAGATTCTATTAAATGCAAAGAGTTGGCAACTAAGAACTTTTGGGTACTTCCATTAGAAACTAAAGTCGATGAGAGATTATTTAGAAATATATTAAAAAAGGTAATGTAAATTATGGATAAAGAATTACTTCAAATCTTGGTTTGTCCTGTCACTAAAGGCCCGCTTGTTTATGACAAAGATAATAATGAACTCATATCTAAATCTGCAAAATTAGCGTACCCGATTAAAGATGACATCCCAATTCTGCTAGAAGATGAAGCAAGAAAATTAAAATGAAATTTTTACTATTATGAGCTTTAATGTCGTTATACCTGCAAGACTTAATAGTTCGCGTTTAGAAGAGAAGGTATTGATTGAAATTAATGGAATACCTATGGTAATTCATGTTGCGCAAAGAGCAAGCTTATCTGGCGCAAAAAACGTTGTAATTGCAACGGATGATGAAAAAATAGCAGAAGTTGTAAGATATTATAATTTTAAATCAGTAATGACTAACAAAAATCATCTTTCTGGAACTGATAGATGCTTAGAGGCTTCAGAGATTAAAAAATGGGATGGTCAAGATATCATTGTTAATGTTCAGGCAGACGAACCATTAATCGACCCTGTGCTTATCGATCTTCTTGCTAAAAATATTATTGACGGTAAGTCGGAGTATGTAACAGCATGTAGTGAATTTAAATCATACAAAGAATTTATAAATCCAAATAATGTAAAGGTTGTTTTGGATATTTATTCACATGCGCTTTATTTTAGTAGAAGCGCCATTCCATATTCCCCATCTAAAGACTTATCATACAATAATTATGCATATCATCATCTGGGAATTTATGCGTATAGATTAAATACACTGAAGAAATTTTGTAGCTTTTCTATTTCTGATCTTGAAAGAATTGAGAAGCTCGAGCAATTACGCGCATTATCAAATAATTTAAAGTTAATGGTAGTGTCTTATGATGGAAACCCAATAAAAGGCGTGGATACTCTTGAAGATCTTAATTTAGTTAGAGAAATGATATCTAAGCAATAATTTTTTTAAACTGCATCATCGCCTTTTTCTCCCGTTCTAATTCTGATCACTTCACTAACGTCAGTAACAAAAATTTTACCATCTCCAATTTTACCTGTATGTGATACTTTTATAATCGTTTCAACAGCTTTATCAAGAAGCGAGTCACTGACAATTAGATCAAGCTTTACTTTGGGAAGGAAGTCGACGACATACTCAGCACCTCTGTATAACTCAGTATGTCCCTTTTGTCTGCCAAAACCCTTAACTTCAGTTGCAGTTAATCCCATAATTCCAATTTCGGAGAGAGCTTCTCGTACTTCGTCTAATTTAAATGGCTTAATAATTGCTTCAATTTTTTTCACTTTTTTCCCCTAAAAAATTACAATTGGAATTTATTTGTTATTGGATAGCGCCGATCTTTACCAAATGCTTTTGAAGTTATTTTTGGACCAGGCGCAGATTGTCTTCTCTTGAATTCACTAGTTTTTACTAACCTTACAACTTTTTGTACTAATTTTCTAGAGAAACCGAATTTAATCAACTCCTTCTGACTATAGTTTTTTTCGATGTGAAGATCAATTATTTTATCTAAAATTTCGTATGAAGGAAGTGAGTCCTTGTCTATTTGATTTTCTGTAAGCTCTGCAGAAGGTTCTCTATCTATTATTCTTTGGGGAATAATAATCTCTTTATAATTTATTTCATTTGCAATCTTATACACCATTGTTTTGGGGACATCCTTCAAGATTGAAAAGCCACCCACCATATCCCCATAAATCGTTGAGTATCCAACAGCCATCTCACTTTTATTTCCAGTAGCGAGGACCATCCCATTAAATTTATTTGCATACGCCATTAGTATCATCCCTCTTATTCTCGCTTGAATATTTTGTTCTGCAATACCCTTATCTAATCCTTTAAAGTCATTTTTAAATGTTGCTTCAAAAATCTTAATATGTTTTTGAATGGGTATAATCTTATAATTTACCCCTAAATTTGATGAAAGTTTCTTTGCATCGTCTTTGCTAGCTTTCGATGTAAATTTACTTGGCATCATGATGGCGGTCAAATTTTCTTTGCTAACAATTTTAGAGGCAATAAATAGAACTACAGCTGAGTCTATTCCACCAGATAGTCCTAGAAATAATTTTTTTATAGAGTTTTTTTCTACATAGTCTTTCATTGCAAGTAATAGGCCATTTAGGAGATTGTATATAAGATATCTTTCCTTATTCAATGAATCCCTTTGATCAATCGGATCTTCTAAAATTTTCCTATGAAATGGAAATTTTTCACATTTTCTAGTTATTTTGATATGATCTTTTTTAGAAAAATCTGCAATAATATTTTGACTAATAAACTGACCAGAAAAATAAGATAGATTATTTACGTTATGTTTTTTTGGTTTTGTTATGAAGGAGTTACCATCAAATAATAACTCATCCTGACCTCCAACACTGTTTAGATAAATCAAATTAAGATCGTTAAGTTTATTGAGTCTATTTTGAATTATATTAAATTTATTTTTAGTTTTATTGAATTCATATGGGGAGGCATTTACACATATTACATATTCAACATTTAATTTGTTTAATTCTTCAAGAGGACCCATCTCCCAAATATCTTCACAAATAAGGAGTCCAAATATCTTTCCTTTATGCTTAAAAATTCCTGGTTTTTTGCCGGGTGAGAAATATCTCTTCTCGTCAAATACACCATAGTTTGGAAGTTCTTGTTTATCATATACTTTATTTATTTTACCTCGATATAATAATGAAATTGAGTTGTAGAGTAATTTGTTTTTTCGTCTTGGGTGCCCAACAATAATTTTAATTTTTGGAAATTTTTCAGCTATCTCAATTAGATAATAATGACATCTATCAATAAATTCTTTTTCAAGCAGAAGGTCTTCTGGTGGGTAACCACAAAGACTTAACTCTGGCGTAACTAAAATTTCAGCTCCATTTTTATTCGCTATATCAGCATGTTTTTTTATGAGATTGGCGTTATATTTTAAATCACCAACTTTTGAATTTATTTCAGCGAGGCTAATTTTCATGATTTAGTATTCACCACCTGCAGATCTAATTAAATCTACCATTGCTTTGTTTTTTGTTTTCAATGCATATACTAAGGGTGACAGCCCATATTGATCAGTTACATTTATATCCACCCCTTTATCAATCAAAAATTTAACTACTTCAACAGATTCATTCTCAACTGCATATTGAATAATAGGCGTTCCTTCATCATCTTTATGGTTAATGTTTGCCTTATACTGCACAAGTAGTTTAATAATTTCAAAATAATCTTTTTTTACTGCCCACATTAATGGCGTCCATTCAAACTTATCAAGAGAGTCAACTTCTGGTTGATGAACCAATAAAAATTCAGTAGCTTCAATCTGATCTTTATTTACACAATATACTAATGCTGATTTACCAAATTTATCTTTAAGGTTAAGAAGGGCTCCATTCTTTATTAAAATTTGAATAGTTGGTACATTCCCACTTTTACAAGCTAGCATAAGAACTGTAGTAGAAGATGAGTTTCTTGTATTTGGGTTAACTCCTTTCTTAATAAGTAAGTCAAGTGTTTGGTAATTTCCTGAGGTTGCTGCTAGCCCATATGCAGTCCAGCCATCTGAATCGGTTATTTTTAAATCAGCATCATTATCGATTAGAACTTTAACTACATCGCTATAGTTATTTTTGGATGCATACATAAGTGCAGTCCAACCATCTGTTTCTTGTTTATTTACTTTAGCACCTTTATTTATGAGGTATCTTGCGACTTCTACTTGATTTTTTCTTGATGCATACATAAGAGCTGTAACTTTATTTCCATCTTCCGTATTAGGGTTGCCACCACTTTCAATAATTGCTTTAACAGTCTCCAAATCTCCTTTCGATGAAGCAGTTAAAAGATATGAAACATCCTCTGATCTTATTGAATAAGAAAATAAAATACAAATATACAATAAAATATTTATGAAAAGTTTCATTTATATTTGCCGATTGCAGTCTTCATTGTTTCTCCCATTTCAGCTGGTGAATGTGCAATTAAAACTCCAGCCTCCTCTAAAGCATTTATTTTACTTATTGCTGTTCCAGAATTACCAGAAATAATTGCACCCGCGTGCCCCATTCTTTTCCCAGCTGGGGCAGTGACACCTGCTATATGCGCGACAACAGGTTTATTAATACTGCTTTTAATGTACTCTGCGGCTAATTCCTCATCAGTACCACCAATCTCTCCAACAAGAATAATTCCTTCTGTTTCAGAGTCTTCTTCAAACATTGATAGACATTCTATAAAGTTAATACCTTTGATTGGATCCCCTCCAATTCCAACACATGTCGATTGCCCATAACCAATCGATGTTGTTTGATGAACGGCTTCATAGGTAAGTGTTCCTGATTTAGAAATAATGCCAATTTTCCCTCGTTTATGAATATTTGCAGGCATAATTCCAATTTTACATTCATCTGGTGTAATGATTCCAGGGCAATTAGGACCAATTAATATAGATTTATTTTCCTTAATTATTTTTTTTACTTCCAACATTTCTAATATAGGAATCCCTTCTGTAATACAAACAATTATTTTTATTCCAGCATTACTCGCCTCTATGATAGAGCTTGCAGCGAATTTGGGAGGCACATATATAACTGTTGCATCTGCATTTGTTTCTTTTTTTGCCTCTTTTACTTCGTTGAAAACTGGGAGGTCTAGATGAATTTGACCCCCTTTTCCAGGCGTAACGCCTCCAACGAGATTTGTACCATATTGAATTGCTTGCTCACTATGAAAGGTTCCTTGCCGACCTGTAAAACCTTGGCAAATAACTCGCGTATTTTTATTTATTAAGATTGACAAATTAGGCCTTTGAAAATATTACTGCTTGTTTAGCTGCATCACCTAAGCTATTTGCAGAGGTAATATTAAGTTTACTTTCACCTAAGATTTTTTTCCCTATTTCAACATTAGTTCCTTCAAGCCGGACAACAATAGGAATTTTAATACCTACATCTTTAACAGCAGAAACAATTCCATCGGCTATAACATCACATCTCATAATGCCACCAAATATATTTACTAAAACTACGCGGACATTTTTATCAGATAAAAGTATTTTAAAAGCTTTACTTACAGTTTCAGCAGATGCTCCGCCACCAACATCAAGAAAATTTGCAGGAAGTCCTCCTGAATGTTTAATCAAATCCATCGTTGCCATGGCAAGTCCTGCTCCATTTACCATGCAACCAATAGAGCCTTCTAAAGCGATATAATTTAATCCAGCCCTATGAGCTTCTGCTTCTTTTTCGTCTACTTGAGACCAATCAAAGCTGTTCCTGAGATTCTCATGTTTAAAAAGAGCATTATCATCTAGAGAAATTTTACAATCTAGAGCTACGACCTTATGCTCTTTAGTTACTATAAGTGGGTTGATTTCAACAAGAGATAAGTCTGTTTCTAAGAAAAGTTTAAAAATATTCACTACAAAGTTGTTAAATGCATGATTAGCTTGGGTAGGAATCATCATTTTTTTTGATAAGCTACCAATCTGCTTGTCTGTTGGAATTTCACCAATACTTATATATTCTTTAAAGATTAAACTCTCATTTTTTTTTGCTGTTTCCTCAATCTCTGTCCCTCCTTGAGTTGAGCAAAGAATGATGATCGACTCAGATTGCCTATCAATAAGAATAGAAAAATATAGCTCTTTTTGAATTGATATTTTTTCTTCTATTAGTATTTTGTTGACGGGTTGCCCGTGAGGTAAATTTTGGTAAGTTACGAGTCTTGAACCAAGTTGGTTTGATATAAAACTTTCAGCATCCTTAATATTGTTAATTAACTCAACCCCTCCTGACTTTCCTCTTCCACCAGCATGTATTTGTGACTTAAAAACAAATGTTTTATTTTCTTCTAAAAGTAACTTTATGGAGTTTGGTATTTCTGAGTTCACAACATGTCCGTTAGGAATATCGATTTGATACGATTTTAGTAACTTTTTTGATTGATATTCGTGTAAATTCATTAGTCAAAGATTAGGAAAAGTTACATAATATCAGAACCTTATTGGCTTGTAGACAAAAAAATAGCGTAGTTAACTACGCTATTGCATTAAAAAAAACTTATTTTAGAAACACACGTCTTCTATTGGGTTACATCCGTCATCTTTTACTCCAAGTGATAATAAATATTCAGCCATCTCTTCATTGCCTTGATCTCTCATTGCAAATACAAGTGAAACATCACCCTTAAGTTTCTTTTGCATATCAATTCCATTTTCAGATAGAAATAGCACCATTTTTTGGTTGTTGTTAAAAGCAGCGTGTATCAGTGCATTCCAGCGTGTTACTGGATGAACATAATTAACATCAGCACCTTTTTTTACAAGATACTCCAGAACTTCCTCTTGATTTTTTGCTGCCGCCATTAATAAAGGGGTCCAAGCAAAATAGGAATCTTCAAGATTTACATTCATTGTTTCTACATACATTTTAACGGTTTTAATATCACCAACATTGACTGCTCCAGTAAATTCCATTTCTTGGTCGTCATTTAAAGCATATGTTAATGAAGAAAAAAGTAATGCAAGTAAAGCGACTAAAGATTTTATTGATTTCATAATTAATTCCTGTCTATTTTAATTAAAATATTTATTAGTATTGGTGAACATTCTATACCAAGGACCAAATTCTCCCCAATTTTTTGGATGCCATGAATTTTGATCACTTCTAAAATTTCTTTCAGGGTGTGGCATCATTATAGTAAACCTACCGCTCTTATTACTCATACCAGTAATACCAAAAGGACTACCATTTGGATTATCTGGGTATGATAAAGTTCCATTTTTGTCATCAAATTTTAAGGTAATTTGTTCATTTTTTAACATTTCAATTAAATTATTATCATCAGAAAAGCTAACCCTTCCTTCTCCATGTGATACAACTACTGGAATAATACTATCAACCATTCCATCAAAAAATAGTGAGTTATTTTTTTTAACTCTAACAGACAAAAACCTTGCTTCAAATTGCTCAGATTCATTTTTTATAAATGTTGGCCACAAGTTCGCGCCTGGAATAATTTCTTTAATATGGCTCATCATTTGACAACCATTACATACACCTAAAGCAATTGTATTGTCTCTTTCAAAAAACTGTTGAAAGATCTCACGGACTTTCTCATTAAAAAGTATGGAGTTTGCCCAACCTCTTCCAGCCCCTAAAACATCACCATATGAAAAACCTCCACATGCTGCTAATCCTTGAAAATCACTTAAGCTTTTATTTCCATTATTTAATTCTGACATATGGACGTCAAAAGCATTAAAGCCAGCATAATTAAAAGCAGCAGCCATTTCACTTTGTCCATTAATGCCTTGTTCTCTTAAGATAGCTATCTTTGGCTTTAATTTTTTTATATTTACCGATTTTGGAATATCAAAATTAATTTTTGTTTGTATTCCCTTGCAGTGATCATCAAGAATTAAATCAAACTCTTCCTTAGCGGTTTTGGGGTTATCACGAATAGATTGTATTTTATAGCTTGTTTCTGCCCAATCCTGTTGTAATTCCCCTCTCGAGCTTTCCGCAATTAAAGTTGACTTATTGAAAATTTTAATTGATTGATCTTTGTTAGGCGTTCCAATGACTTGAGCTGTAAGGTTTAATTCATCATTAAAATATTTTAAAATCTCAATTACATCATCATTTAAGATTTGTATAACCGCACCCAGCTCTTCATTAAACAAAAATTTAAAACTTTCCTCTTCTGCTTCTAAATTTAAATCGATGCCACAGTGGCCTGCAAAAGCCATCTCAAGTATTGTAGTAATGACACCGCCATCGGAGCGGTCATGATATGCAAGAATTTTATTTTTTTTGTTTAAATATTGAATGCCATCAAAGAAACTTTTTATTAAGCTTGGGTCATCTAAGTCAGGCACAATACCTCCACTGATGTTATTTACACTGTTAAAGCATGACCCACCCATCCTATTTTGATTATTCCCAAGATCGATCAAAATTAATGAACTTGCTTCTTTTAGATTAAGCTGGGGAGTAAGTGTTTTGTTGACGTCATAACATTCACTAAAAGCTGAAACTATTAGTGAAAGTGGTGATGTAACTGTTTTTAAAACTTTGTCATTCCATGAAGTTTGCATGGACATAGAATCTTTACCTACAGGAATACTTATCCCTAATTTAGGACATAACTCCATACCAACTGCTTTAACAGCTTCAAATAACTCATAATCACGATCATTATTTCCTGAAGCCGCCATCCAATTGGCTGATAGCTTAATTAATTTTATATTTTTAATTGCACTGGCTGCAATATTTGTAATTGCTTCAGACACTGCCATTCTTGCAGATGCGGCGGCATTGGTAATAGCAATAGGTGCTTTTTCCCCAATCGACATTGCCTCGCCAGTGAAAGAATTAAATGTACTTTTTGTTACTCCAACATCGGATACTGGAACTTGCCATGGACCTACCATTTGATCTCTGGCAATTAAACCTGTTACAGAACGATCCGCAATAGTTATAAGGAAATTTTTACTCCCAACACTTGGAAAATGAAGTACTTTCGAAATGGATTCGAGAAGATTGCTTTCGTCAATTTCATATTCAATATTTTGTTTTAAGGTTGGCTTTACTACGTCTTTTTTAAGTTTTGGAGGATTCCCAAGTAACACATCAAGATTCATATTAACTACATCTTCATTAAGAAGGCTATCTTTAACTATGAGATTTTTTTGATTTTTTGCCTCACCTATTATTGCAAAAGGGCATCTTTCTCTAGCACAGATAGTTGAGAACATTTCAAGATTTGATTTTTCAATAGCTAGCACATATCTTTCTTGTGCCTCATTTGACCAAATTTCCTTTGGAGACATCGCTAATTCCTCATTGTGAATTTTACGAATATCCATTACGGCACCAACACCTCCGTCGTGAATTAGTTCAGGAAAGGCATTGGATAGACCACCAGCACCTACATCATGAATACTTAAAATAGGGTTTTCTGACTCCATTTGCCAACATGTATCAATAACTTCTTGGGCCCTTCTTTGTAATTCAGGGTTGCCTCTTTGTACAGATGCAAAGTCAAGTATTTCTTGATTCGATCCAGTATTCATACTTGAGGCGGCACCCCCACCTAAACCTATAAGCATTGCTGGCCCACCAAGCTGTATAAGAAGATTACCATCTGAAATAGATTTCTTCTTTGTATGGTCATCACTTATGCTTCCAATTCCACCAGCAAGCATTATAGGTTTATGATAACCAATATTTTTATCATTGTATTGTGTTTCTAGTGAGCGAAAATAACCTAAAATATTTGGTCGCCCAAATTCATTGTTATAAGAAGCTGCTCCAATAGGTCCCTCTATCATTACGCTTAAAGATGAGGCAATTCTTTCAGGAAAACCAATATTATTTTTTTCCCAAGGCTGCTTAAAATTTGGAATATTTAAATTAGATACTGAGAAACCCGATAAACCTGCTTTTGGCTTTGATCCTCTGCCAGTTGCACCTTCATCTCTAATTTCTCCTCCAGCGCCAGTTGCAGCTCCTGCAAAAGGTGAAATTGCTGTTGGATGATTATGTGTTTCTACTTTCATAAGGTAATGAGTTAATTTTAAATTCTCCTGAAACAATCCACTTTTATTTGGATAAAATCGATTAAATTTAGAACCTTCTATTACCGACGAATTATCAGAATAAGCTACAATTGTTTTTTGAGGAGATGCTTTGTGAGTATTTCTAATCATTCCAAATAACGAATTTTCTTGGGTTTTCCCCTCAATAGTCCATGACGCATTAAAAATTTTATGCCTACAATGTTCAGAATTTGCTTGAGAAAACATCATTAACTCAGCATCAGTTGGGTTGGATTTTAGGTTAGTGTAATAATCTGAAAGGTATAATATTTCTTCTCCGGAAAGTGCAAGTCCATTTTCGCTACTATAGTCTTCTATTGCCTTTTTTCCATTACTTAGGAAATCGATATACTCTATTTTTTTTTGTTTCGGACTTGAAAATAACTGAAATGAAGATTTTTCATCTAAAAAAATAGATTCTGTCATTTGATCAGAAATAATTTTTCCAATCGAGATCATTTCCTTTTTAGAAAGGAGTTTATTAGTTTGAAAAAAAATCTTGGATAACCGCTCAATTTTAGTTATTTTTACTCCACAGTGCACTACAATATCTTTAGCTCGTGAGCTCCATGGAGAAATTGTACCTATACGGGGCCCAATAAATAATACATTATTGAATTTTTTTGGTATATCAACCTTCTCCCCATAATTTAAAATCTGCTTAAGATTATTTAATTCAATTCCATTTAATTTTACTTTACTTTCAAAAATATGAAGATATGAAGATAACAGCCCAACGACTGAGGGATATTTTGCTTGAATAACTTTTAGAAGATTGTTTGCTCTGAAATTTGAATATATTTTATTGCCAACTAGAGAAGATATTATTTTTTTTTGCATTCTTTAATATTGTTAAATGTAAATCAAAAGGAGAGTAAATTAACACTAATTTTACCAGTGTTTTCTTAAAATATACCAAGCATTTGATCTATGTGGATTTTATTATATGAGTTTTTTTAAACCAATTAATATATTTAACGTCAATAAGAATATAAATTTTGCTTAGAGGTTGTAATGAGAATTATTCTCATTTAGAATACATCAAAATGTTAATTAATTTCACATGTGAAAAAATTACTCAAATATGAATGAATTCATCATTACCTTCAGAGAGTGCCTTGAAGCATCTTTAATAGTTGGAATAATTTATACACTATTAGAAAAAAATAATTTAAAAAGAGAGTTGCAACAACTCTGGCTAGCAGTTTTTGCTGCCATTATTGCTAGTGGAATAGTTGCTGTTTGTATAAATTATGCCAAAGAGTCAATAGGTAATGTCGCTATTCAATCCCTCTTTGAGGGGCTTAGCATGTATGTAACTGCGATATTATTATGGTACGTAATATTTTGGTTATCTAAACATGTAAGTGAAAAGTCTGCAATGGAAGATAAAACTAAAAAAGCAGTTGAAACAGCTGGATGGGGAATATTTTTAGTTGTATTTTTTGCAATTTTACGAGAAGGCTTTGAAACAGCATTATTTTTAATGGGAAGCTTTAATATGTCTGGAAGTTTTTCTTACTTAGGTTTTTTTGCAGGGATGATAAGTGCAATATTGATTGGTTATGCAATAGTAGTGCAAGGTAGAAAAATAAATCTGAGAGCATTCTTCAGAGGAACAACTCTTATGCTAGTAATTTTTGCCTCAGGAATGGTTGCATATGGAACTCATGAGATTGAAGAATTTATTGTTAAGGGAAATCATCTTGAAAGCATTGGAATTAAACAAAAAAGTGAAATTCCAAGAGTGTGGAATCTTTTGGAACCTAAAGATGAGGTTGATAACACAATTTTTTATTCCTACAATTTAAAGGGAAAAAATAAATATACTCATTTACTTCATGATAATGGGCGGGTTGGCAATTTCTTTAAAGGTTTTTTTGGTTACAACAGTAATCCTAACTGGCCTGAGGTAATTTTATGGCTATTATCTTTACTTTTTGGTATTAAAATGTGGAAAAGCTTTTACTTTAAAAAAAAATTAAATAACAAATAAAAATTATGAAAAAATATCTTGTAGCAATCTTTTTTTTATTATCACTAATAGGATGTTCCGATAATGAACATGACCATAAGCATAAAGTAGTTCCTGAGATATTTTCTAATGATAATGAATACTTGACGAATCTTAATTTGATGAAAGGTCATTTGTGGGTCGGTGTTGAATTATATAAAGAAAATTACCTAGAAAATGCAAAAAGACATATGAAGCATCCTAAAAGTGAATTGTATGAATTCATCATCCCAACTTTTGAAGCAAAAGGGGCTCCAGGTTTTTCTGATCAATTAGAACGGCTTGCATTATCAGTGGAAAATGAAGAGGATTTAGCAATTATCAATCAAGACTATCAAAATTTATTTGAAGCTATCGACGAAAATGAGAAATTTGTTGGACAAGAGAGTGAGAACTTAAATGAAAAAATTATTTTAGTTATTTCACTACTAAAGATCGCAGCTGACGAATATTCTGTTGGAATCATTGACGGAGTAGTAGAAAACAAATATGAGTATCAAGACGCTTTAGGGTTTACCATGATGGCTAAAGATATTATGGTGAATTTTAATACAGAAGATAATTCAAAAAAAACTAGAGCTATGAAAATAGTAAAAGTTATAGATTCATTATCAGTACTTTGGCCTAAACTTGTTCCAACTGAAAATATAGATGGTAGCTACAAAGTAATTCTTGATGCTGTAAAAGAGATTGAAAATGTTTAGTTAGATTTTAAAGCTAATCCTCAGGAAGTTCGGCCTTTATGCTAATAGCATGAATTCTTTTAGGTATTAAATCTTCCAATGCTTTATATATAATTCTATGTCTTTCCATCACATTCTTATTTTTGAATTGCAAGCTTTGAATTGTTAATTTAAAGTGCTCACCACCATTATTTCCTGCATGCCCTTTATGAAGATGGCTTTCATTAATAATTTCAAGTTTTTTTGGGTTAAGAAAATTCAATCTTTCTTTAATTATATTTTCAGTCATTTTTTTAGCTTTTTTAAGGAAGTGCTTTAATGAAAGGCTTTACTTCAATATCCTCATATACATCTGTCAAAACGTAAGGATCTTTATCTGCCCAAGTCACTGCATCATCTATGGAATTAAATTCAGCAACAATCATACTCCCTGTGAAGCCGTCCTCTCCTGGTTCTGATGAATCTGAGGTTGGGAAGGGACCAGCCACTAGTAAACGCCCCTCATTCTGAAGGCTTACTAATCTTTCTCGATGGGCCTTACGTCCCTCAAGTCTTTTCGAGAGGCTGTTAGATCGATCTTTGCATAATATAACGTACCACATATTTTATTTTTTACTGACCTTTGAAATATAGAGGGTAAGAAAAATGATGTAGATAAATAAAATACCTGTAATTCCAAAAAGCTTAAAATTCACCCACGTATCCTCTTCAAAATTATAGGCAACATATAAGTTGATAAATCCAAGCATTATAAAAAATAACCCAGTAGCGTTATTTAGTTGATCCCAGTGGACTTTTCTTAGCTCTATTTTTTTGCCCATAGCAAGCTTGATTAAATTTTTGTCAAAGAATGAGTTTGAGATAAGTAGAACACCTGCAAAAAGCCAATATAAAACCGAAGGTTTCCACATAATAAAGGTTTTGTCTTGAAAAATGATAGTTAGTCCACCTAAGATAGTAATAGTAGCCCCATTAAAGAGTAACATTTTGTCAATTTTTTTATTTTTGAAATAATCATAAAACACTTGAAGTAGTGTAACTACGATAGCAACAGCTGTGGCAGTGAAAATATCATAGATTTTATAGGTGATAAAAAAAAGAATTACAGGTAAAAGGTCGTATAAAAATTTCATTGGGGAAAACTTTCTCTATTCTTAAAGGTTAATAACTAATATAATTATAAAGTAAATATGAATATACCTATAATAGATCTTCATTCTCATTCCAATATATCTGATGGTCTTTTGACCCCAGCTGATTTAATGTCTCACGCAGCTGAAAATAATGTACAAGCGATTGCGCTAACAGATCATGACGATATTGCCGGGTTAGAAGAGGCGAGTCATGCAGCTAAAAAGTTGAATATTATTTTTATCAATGGAGTAGAAATTTCAGTCACATGGAACAAAAGAACGCTTCATATAGTGGGCCTAAATTTTGATAAGGATGATAAGCCGTTATTTGAGGGTTTAAAAAAAATAAGAGATGGTCGCTTTAAAAGAGCACAACTAATGTCGGATAGCTTAGGTATGGCAGGCATTCAGGGAGCTTTTGATGGTGCGAAATCCTATGCTAAAAGTAGCACAATAGGAAGAATACATTTCGCGCAATTTTTAGTTGCTCAAGGGTACGCAAAAAATATTGGAGCAGTTTTTAAAAAATTTCTCACGCCCGGCAAGCCAGGTTATGTTGATCATGAATGGATTTCCTTAGAAGAATCAATAACGCTAATTAATGGGGCAGGGGGCGATGCAATTATTGCACATCCTGGCCGTTATGATATGGGCAGTAAACTGTACCCTCGATTATTTCAAGAATTTAAAGACTTGGGTGGGGCTGGTATAGAGGTTATGTCAGGCAGCCAAGATCCATCGCAAGCTAATTATTTTTCAAAACTTGCAGAAAGTTTTGATTTATTCTCATCATGCGGGTCAGATTTTCACGGTAAAGGCATTTCTCATCGTGCGTTAGGTAATATCAGTCAGCTACCTGATAATTCGATTCCTATATGGACCAAATGGGAAAACATAAAAAAGTTATTCCATTGAAAATGAAAAATTACACTTTATCAACCTTGGCCTTAAAGTTCTAATTTATGGATTTAACCATCATCCAAAAACTAGCAGCTTACTCATTACCTATCATCTTTGCTATTACGGTTCATGAAGCTGCACATGGTTATGCTGCTAAATATTTTGGGGATATGACAGCATTTCATCTTAAGCGTATCTCCTTAAATCCTTTAAGACACATAGACCCACTCGGAACAATAATCTTGCCAGCATTATTATTTTTTTTACAAGCGGGCTTTATTTTTGGTTGGGCAAAACCTGTCCCCGTTAACTTTTCTAATTTGCGAAATCCCAAAAAAGATATGCTGTGGGTGGCCTTGGCAGGACCAGGCGCAAATCTAATAATGGCAATACTTTGGACAATTGTATATTCAAACCAACAATTGGTCCCTAGCATCGGACAAAATTTTATCAGTATTATGGCGGTAGCAGGTATTCAGATTAACATTGTTTTAATGGTATTAAATTTACTGCCCCTTCCACCATTAGATGGAGGAAGGGTAGCGGTAAGCTTGCTTCCGTACCCTTGGTCAAGTAAATTGGCAGGATTGGAAAGATATGGATTTTTTATCTTAATTTTTTTGCTAGCAACAGGTTTATTAGGGGCGATATTGTCTCCATTAATAAGGATTAGTCAGAATATTATTTTGACAATTTTTGGTTAAAAAGGGATATTAAAAAATGGCAATTGAACGAGTGGTATCTGGAATGAGACCGACGGGTAGCTTACATTTGGGTCATTACAATGGTGTTCTAAAAAATTGGGTACAACTTCAAAATGAGCTAGAGTGCTTATTTTTTGTTGCCGATTGGCATGCGTTAACTACTCATTATGACTCACCTGAAATCATTGAAAAAAATGTTACAAGCATGGTGATTGATTGGCTTGCTGCCGGAGTTGATCCTGCAAATGCAACTATCTTTATTCAATCAAAAGTACCGGAACATGCAGAGCTTCATACGCTTTTGTCAATGATCACACCGCTGAGCTGGTTAGAGCGAGTACCAACCTACAAAGATCAACAAGAAAAGTTATCTTCAAAAGATTTATCGACTTATGGATTCCTAGGTTACCCATTACTTCAAAGTGCAGATATTTTAATTTATCGAGCAACGCAAGTACCAGTAGGCGAAGATCAAGTTCCACATATAGAATTTACAAGAGAAGTGGCAAGACGCTTCAATCATTTGTATGGAAAAGAAAAAGGTTTTGAGGAAAGGGCTGAAGAAGCAATAAAGAAATTAGGCACAAAAAAAAGCCAGCTTTATAAAGAGCTAAAGGATTCATATCAAGAGGAGGGGGACGATCAGGCATTAGCTTCAGCGCAGTCACTCATTGATGAGCAACAAATTTTAAGTTTAGGGGATAAAGAGAGATTATTGGGTTATTTGGAAGGGGGAGGTAAAATTATTCTCATAGAGCCTGAATATAAATTAACGCCCGCATCTAAAATGGTAGGTCTTGATGGTCAGAAAATGTCGAAGTCCTATAACAACACAATTACCTTAACTGAAAGCTCTGAAGATATTCAAAAGAAAATAAGAACCATGCCAACCGATCCTGCAAGAATTAGAAAAACAGATCCAGGAGATCCAAAGAATTGTCCCGTATGGACATTTCATCAAGTATATTCTGATGAAAAAACGAAGGAATGGGTTCAGAGTGGATGTAAGAATGCAAGTATGGGTTGTATTGAATGTAAACAACCTGTGATTGATTCAATCACAAAGGAATTGGAACCCATTAGCGAAAGAGCAAAGAAATACTCAGAGAGCCCAGAGCTTGTTCAGAGCATCATTGGAGAGGGTTGTGAAAAAGCAAGAAAGATTGCAAGAGATACCATGAGGGATGTTAGGGAAGTAATGGGGATAAGTTTTTAAATGCCAGGATTTACTAATAACAATGAGATTGGTGCAAAGCTATATGGGGAGGATATTGCTCAGCTCCCCTTAGATCTTTATATACCCCCGGAAGCACTTGAAGTTTATTTAGAGTCTTTTGAAGGACCTTTAGACCTCCTTCTTTATTTGATTAGAAAAGATAACATCGATGTGCTTGATATTCCTATGGCTAATTTAACGACTCAATACATTAATTATGTTGAGCAGATGAAGACAATTAATATAGAGCTTGCAGCAGATTATTTATTAATGTCGGCAATGCTTATTGAAATTAAATCTAGGTTGCTACTTCCTAAGCCAGAAAATTTAGAGGAGGAAGATGATCCTAGGGCCGATTTGGTTAGAAAGCTTATTGAATATGAGCAGATGAAATCAGCGGCCGAAGAACTCAATGAAATGCCGCAAGTTGGCAGGGATACATTGGTAGCTAATGCTTATTTTGAAACTAATGTAAGTAGACTACCACCTGAAGTAAATGTAGATGATCTGTATACTGCTTGGGAAAATGTCATTAAAAGAGCAAAGCAATTCGAGCAACATAAAATTGCTAAATCAGAGCTATCGGTAAGAGAGCATATGACATTCATCTTAAGAGCCCTCAAGGAAAATAACTTACTAGAGTTCTCTCACTTTTTTAACGAAGAGAAAGATCCTATTCCAAAGTTAGTAGTCTGTTTTTTAGCAATACTTGAATTATCAAAAGAGCGATTAATAAAAATTAATCAACAAGAACCCTACTCTCCTCTTTATATTCAGCTTGAGGAGGCTTAATGGCGGAAGACAATAAAATAAAAAAGATTATTGAAGTTGCATTGTTGACGAACAATCAACCTTTATCAATTGATGATTTTCAAAAAATGTTTGATAAAAATATTGAGCGCTCAACAATTAGAATGTTGCTTGATGAAATTAAACAGGATTGGCAAGATGGGTCTCTAGAGTTGATTCAAGTAGCCCATGGATATCGATTTCAATCAAAATTAGAATATTCAGAGTTCTTAAAAAAACTTAACCCTGATAGAGTGCCTAAGTACTCTAGAGCAGTATTGGAAGTGTTAGCTATCATTGCTTACCGTCAGCCTGTGACTCGAGGAGATATTGAAAAAATAAGAGGAGTGTCATTAAACCCAAATTCCCTTAAGCAATTGATCGAAAGGGAATGGGTAGATATTATTGGTCAAAAGGAAGTTCCAGGAAGGCCTTCGCTTTATGCCACTACAAAATACTTTCTTGATGATTTTGGGTTAAAGTCATTATCACAACTTCCAGAATTTAAAGACTTGGAGCATTCAACCTTGAACCCAACTATTGAAAAAGATCAGCCTAACAATGATATTCAAGAGTTAGATAAGCTGAACGAAGAAGAATAACCACCTTGTCTAAAAAAGAATCTCAGGATGATTTGAAAGACTCTTCATCAATGCGCATACAGAAAGCGTTAGCGCAATTAGGTATTGGGTCAAGAAGAGGTATTGAAAAGGCAATTGTAGATAATAGAATTGAAGTAAATAATAATCCTGCACATGTTGGTCAAACCGTATCCTCGAAAGATAAGATAGTTTTTGATGGAAAGTTAATACGACTGAGCGACGAGATCCTTCTTCCTAAAATCCTTCTTTACCATAAACCAGATGGTGAAATTGTTTCAAAAAGTGACCCAAAGAATCGTCCAAGTGTATTTGATAACTTACCAAGACTAAAAAAAGAAAAATGGGTTGCTATTGGTAGATTAGATTTTAATACATCTGGCTTATTAATCTTTACAACATATGGCCCTTTAGCAAATCGATTAATGCATCCGAGATTTGAAATAGAGAGAGAGTACTCTGTAAGAATATTGGGAGAGCTAAAAGAAATTCAGATGAAGCAGTTAACTGAAGGTGTTCTCCTAGAGGATGGTCAGGCAAAACTAGAATCAATAATTTTTGAAGGTGGGGAAGGGGTAAATCACTGGTATAAAGTAATTATCAGAGAAGGAAGAAATAGAGAGGTGAGAAGGATATTTGAAAAATTAAATTTTACTGTGAGTCGCTTAATACGAGTGCGATTTGGAGAGATAAAGCTTCCCTCTCATTTAAAAAGAGGAATGCATTTAGAGTTAAGTCAAAACCATGTAAAGGAAGTATTGAAAGAGCATAGTTTTGATTTAACTCAGTTTAAAACACCCCAAATTACAAATAAAAAAAGAGCAAAAAAAAATTATCCTTTTTAAGTTAATGCCTTAGTCAAGGTTAACTTGTATATATCTTTTAGTTTATCAATAGTACTGATATCGACGTGTTCATTAATTTTATGTATCGATTCATTGATGGGTCCAAATTCTACAACCTGATCACAGAGTTTCGCAATAAATCTTCCATCGGATGTTCCACCTGTAGTTGAAATAGTCGGATTAAAACCACATACCTCATTAATTGATGAAGATATTATGTCTACGAGCATACCCTTCTCAGTTAGGTATGGTTGGCCAGAATGTTGCCAATCTATTTCAAATTCTAATTCGTGTTTATTAAGAATGCCTTCAACTCTCTCTTTTAATAAGTCAGCGGTAACTGATGACGAATATCGAAAATTAAACAATATCTCAACATTTCCTGGTACGACATTTGTTGCGCCTGTACCCCCATTAATATTTGAAACTTGCCATGATGTTTTTGGAAAATACTCATTCCCTTCATCCCAAACAGTATTCACTAAATCATCTATTGCAGGGGCAACTGCATGAATAGGGTTTTTAATTAATTCAGGGTATGCGATATGACCTTGAATTCCTTTTACATTTAATTTTGCAGATAAAGATCCTCTTCTTCCATTCTTAACAGTATCACCAAATTTAATCGAAGAGGTCGGTTCTCCCACAATACAATAATCTATTTTCTCTTGTCTTTGTTGAAGGGCATCAATAACCTTTACTGTCCCGTCAGTAGCAACACCTTCTTCATCAGAGGTAATTAGCAAGCCAATAGAACCCTTATGGTCTGGATTATCAAATAAGAATTCTTCTATACTGACGATAAATGCTGCCAAAGAGGTTTTCATATCCGCAGCTCCTCTACCATAAAGAATATTTTCTTTTATGGTTGGCTCAAAGGGAGGGCTTACCCATTTATCCAGAGGGCCAGGAGGAACAACATCAGTGTGCCCAGCAAAAACAATAAGTGGGCTATTTGAGCCTTTTTTAGCGTAGAAGTTTTTGACCTTACCATGTGGCATATCTTCAATTTCAAAGCCTAATTTTTTAAGACGTTGAATTAAAAAATCTTGGCACCCTGCATCATCAGGCGTAATTGATTTTTTAGAAATTAACTCTTTAGCAATATAAAGCGTTTCACTCATTTAATTTTCTCTTCATAAATGTTTTCATCAAAACCAATCACCAACACTTTTTTTTCATCTGTGATAAGCGGCCTTTTCATAACAGTTGGATATTTTTGTATTAAATTAATAATATTTTCCTTTGAAAAAGGTATTTTTTTTTCATCGCCAGATAGCTTTCTCCAGGTCATCCCTGTTTTATTGATTAAATTTTCTGATGTGTAAGGTGAACTAATATTATTAATCCAATCATTAATAAGATTGGTAGTTAAATCTATTTTTTTAACATCAAAAAATTCAAATTCAATTTTATTACTATTAAGCCATTCGAGACTTTTTTTGACTGTATTACAATTTTTAATGCCATAGACGCAAAACATTTTTAGATACCTCTTAACAACTCATTGATCCCAACTTTACCTAATGTTTTTTCATCAACTTTTTTGACAATAACTGCACAATATAAACTGTAGGACCCATCTTTAGACGGCAAGTTTCCAGAGACCACGACTGAGCCTTGCGGGACTCTTCCGAAAGTAACTTCGCCAGTCTCTCGGTCATATATTTTTGTTGATTGACCGATATACACACCCATTGATATAACGACGTTATCCTCAACCACAACACCCTCAACAACCTCAGAACGAGCACCAATAAAACAGTTATCACCGATAATGGTTGGCCCTGCTTGAATAGGTTCTAAGACTCCTCCAATACCAACGCCACCAGATAGATGCACATTTTTACCAATTTGTGCACACGAGCCAACTGTTGCCCATGTATCTACCATCGTTCCTTCATCCACATAAGCTCCTATATTTACATAAGAAGGCATCAACACAACGTTTTTACTTATAAAACTGCCTTTTCTAACATTAGCGTTAGGGACAACCCTATAACCTCCATTTTGAAAATCTTTTTCTGTGAATCCATTAAATTTTGAATCAACCTTGTCGAAAAATTTAGTGTAATTTCCGTCCATTACTTCATTTTCCTTAATCCTAAAAGATAACAGAACAGCTTTTTTAATCCATTGATGTGTTTCCCAGTTTTGTGAACCTTTTATTCTTGATGCCACCCTTAGAGAGCCATCATTTAATCCTTTGATTGTTTGATTAATTGCATCTTTAATATCAGCTGACACATTATCAGGAGTTATTTTTGATCTATCCTCAAAAGCCGCTTCTATTATTGTTTGATTGTTTGTCATTATCGTTTAAATTTTAATTATTAAAAAACGTATTTTACAGTAAATATAATTAATTTAAGGTCTTGATTTTACTATTTTTATTTTCTTTATAAAGCTTTTCATATTTTTTTGCCTCAATCTGAAGATCTTCTATTCTATTTTCATTCGATGGATGGGTACTTAAAAATTCTGGAGGTTGTGATTCAGATTGTGCATCCATTTTCCTCCATAAGCTTACGGCTGCCATTGGGTTATAGCCTGCAAGGGCAGTTAACTCAAGACCCATATCATCAGCCTCCCTTTCTTGTTCTCGACTATTAGGTAGAGCAAAAAATAGTGTGGTCCCTAAAGCCACTCCCTGTAAAACAGCTTGTTTAGATATAAAGCTCCCATCCTGATTGCTAAGGAATATGGCAAACCCCAAGATTCCTACCTGTTGGACAAGTGCAGAGGACATCCTTTCTCTTCCATGCTCTCTAAGTGCATGAGCTATCTCATGGCCAATAACAGCAGCGAGCTCATCATCAGTTGCATCTAATTTATTTATAAGCCCTGAATAAACAACAATTTTTCCACCTGGCATACAAAAGGCATTAATTAGCTCACTATCAATAACATTGATTTCCCAATTCCAATCTTGGGCATCATCTCTAAAAATATATGTTTGGTTTATTAAGTTATAGGATATGTCTCTTACTCTTTCGACTTGCAAGGCATCTGTGTTTAAAATACCATCCTTTTTTGCATTATCAAGAATTTCGATATAGCCACTCTGTGACATGCTCATGGCCATAAATCCAGGGAGGAGCATTAATTGAATTCGATCCACATCTGAATCAGATTTTTTTGTTGTCGAGGTACAGCCAAAGAGAATAATTAAAATAGTTAGTGCAACGTAAATATTTCTTTTATTTTTCATTAAAAAACAACCTTACTCCCTAGCTCGACTACTCTATTAACTGGCAAGTTAAATTGATTAGTAATATTTTCTGACGTTCTGAACTGGTATGAGAAAATAGTTTTTCTAAAGAAATTCATCTCTGTACCTGTTCTGATAACTAGACTCTCTTTACCTACAAAATATGAGGTATCCATTGGGTCTAAGGTGAAGGTGCCTTTAAGATATCTTGCTAGGTCTTGAGGTATTTTTGTTAAATCTTTATATCCATAATTAAGAATTACTTTATAAAAATTATCAGGGAGTTTTTGTATGGAAATAATATTTTCTCCATTTGCATGAGGATAGTCTTTAAATTTTACAGATAATAAAATTACGCGCCTATGAAGGACTTTGTTGTGTTTCAAATTATGAAGCAATGCATGTGGGACTCCGTCAGGGTTTGGAGTTAAAAAAACAGCAGTCCCAGTAACGCGTGTTTTTAGATTTTTCTTCATTTCTTTAAAGAAATAGTCAATCTCCATGGTTTCTTTTTTAGTTTTTTTAAATAAAATTTTCCTTCCCTTTTTCCAAGTTGAAATTAGAAAAACAAAAATAATCCCTACCAAAAGTGGAAACCAGCCACCAGATGGCACTTTAATAATATTTGATAAGAAGAAAATAATATCTACGGTCAAAAATATAGCTAGAAAAGTCAGTGTGTATTTCCATTTCCATTTCCATATTTCGTGCATAACAAAGCCTGCAAGGATAGTGGCAATTATCATATCAAGGGTGATAGCAATTCCATAGGCATTAGCGAGAGCACTTGAACTTTGAAAGATAACAACGACACTCATCACTCCCACCATCAACATCCAATTTACTCTTGGCAGATAAACCTGACCTTCCTGGTTTTCGGAGGTATGATCAATCCTCATTCTTGGAATAAATCCAAGTTGAAGCGCTTGCCTAGAGACTGAAAATGCCCCAGTAATACATGCCTGAGAAGCAATAATTGTAGCAATTGTTGCCATAATAACAAGCGGAAGAGTCATCCATTCTGGTGCCATTAGGTAGAAAGGATTTTTTATTGTACTGGGGTCACTTAGAATAAGCGCACCTTGGCCAAAGTAGTTAAGAGTTAGTGCTGGAAATACAAAACTGAACCATGTAAATTTAATTGGATTTCTTCCAAAATGCCCCATATCGGCATAAAGAGATTCCACACCTGTAACACATAATACGACGGCACCGAGCGTTATGAAGGCTATAGAAAATTGCGATGAAAAAAAGTTGAATGCGTACACGGGGTTGAGCGCTAATAAAACAGATGGCTCTTGAATAATGTTATAAATTCCGAGCATTGCTAAAACTAAAAACCATATAAGCATAACCGGGCCGAACATAAAACCTACCGCACCAGTTCCCTTACTTTGTGTCCAAAATAATCCAAAGATAATAACGAGTGTAATAGGGACAATATATGCGCTAAAAGCTGGTGTTATTAATTCGATACCTTCTATTGCTGAAATTACAGAGATTGCAGGCGTAATCATAGCGTCAGCATAGAACATTGCTGCACCCAACATACCGATAGAGATAATAATTAATCTCTTTCCTTTAGTTTTTGCATTTCGAGAGGCAAGTGATAATAGGGCCATAATACCGCCTTCTCCATTATTATTTGCTCGCATAATAAAGAGAATATATTTAACTGAAACGATAGAAATCAGGGACCAAAAAATTAGTGACAATATGCCGAGCATATTAGAATTTGTGAGCGTTAATATGTTGTTGTTTATTGCAAATATCTCTTTAATTGCATAAAGTGGACTTGTCCCAATATCTCCAAAAACAACGCCAAGAGCACCTAAACAAAGGATCAGAAACTTAGAATCTTGATTGTCTTTTTTATTCATTTATTTTATTAGTTACCGAAGCGTTTAACAGCCCATGATGTAGTTTAATTTTAATTTTATCATCCAATGAAATATCATCCGTATTTGTGATGGCCTTATTATTTTCGTTAAAAGCTATAGAGTAGCCTCTGGATAATATTTCTTTAGGATTAAGTAAGATAAGGCTTTGCTCTAATGATTCAACTTTATTTTGATACACCTTTAAATAACTTAGCATTGAAATTTGAATTCTTTTAGAAAGATTATCAATGAGAATCTTTTGAGTTTTAATTTTTTCCTGTGGGGTCAGCAGTCTCTTTTCATATTGGTCAATTTTCTGATAAATCTCATACAGTTTATTTTGTATGCTATCAAAAATATCTTGTTGAAAAGAGTTGAGTTTATCAAACAAAATTGATAGCTCGTTACTGACCATTTCAGCTGCAGCTGTTGGGGTTGGGGCTCTTAAGTCAGCCACAAAATCAGCTATTGTGAAGTCCGTTTCATGACCAATAGCAGATATCGTAGGTATACTTGATGCAGCTATTGTCTTGACAACCTTTTCATCATTAAAAGACCATAGATCCTCAATTGACCCGCCCCCACGAGCTATAATCAATACATCAACCTCGTTTCTTGTATTTGCAATTTTAATGGCATCAATGATGTTGTCCAAAGATGCTAGACCTTGAACTTGTGAAGGATAAATGATGATATTGATGTATTTATTTCGCCTATTAATTGTACTTATAATATCTTTGACAACAGCACCACTTTCAGATGAGATGACACCAATAGTCTTAATGTGCTCTGGAATACGTTTTTTATTTTTTTTATCAAACAACCCCTCTTTTTCTAATTTTGTTTTTAATAATTGAAAGGCTTCAAATAATTTACCGAGACCAGATTTTTGAATTTTATTTACATTTAATTGGTACTCACCCCTAGCCTCATAAAGACCTATATCACAGTGTATTTCAACAAGGTCACCATCTTTTATATCCCAGTCTACAAAATTATTTTTACCACGAAACATTGTGCATCTTACTTGGGAATTATTATCTTTTATAGTGAAGTACCAATGACCTGAACTAGCCTTTGTAAAATTTGATATTTCACCTTTAATCCATACTGCATCAAAAGTATCTGTTAAAACTTTTTTTACAAGACGATTGATTTCAGAGACTGAGAAAATTTTTGGTTCTTCAGAAATAAAGTCGTTTATGATAGGAGTGTTCAAAATATTCTCATTTTATGAGTTAACATTATAGGACTTTTATCGAAAATTTTAAATATATGAAATTTAATTTATCATTCAAGACAATTAATCTTTTAGCGGCTTTATTCACTTTTTTCCTTGTTATTGCGGCGCTCTTTATTCAAGACAAATTTCAACTAGAGCCTTGCCCACTTTGTATTACCCAGAGGATTGTTTTTATTGTCGGTGGAAGTGCATTTGTTTTCTTTAGCTTCTTTAGCCCTTCAAGAATAATAAAAATTCTTCATCTTATCTCGCTGCTGTTGATCAACTTTACAGGAGTTATTTTTTCTGTGAGACACATTCTAATTCAGAGTAAAATAATCTCTGTTCCGGCCGAATGTGGACTAGATCTAGGTTATATGTTTGATAGCTTTCCTTTATCAGAGGCTTTTGAATTGTTGTTTAGAGGAGCGGGTGATTGCTCTTCAATTGACTGGACTTTATTTGGGATAACCTTACCCCAACTAGCCTTACTGAACTACTTATTATTTATTTTACTGACGATATACATTTATAAAAAATATCAAAAATGAAAAATACACTTGAAGCAACAATCGGGAATACACCCCTTGCACAAATTAAAAGACTCAACGACAAAAAGGGTGGGGATATATATCTAAAATTAGAGGGCAATAATCCGGCAGGATCAGTTAAAGATAGACCTGCATTTTTTATGATTAATGAGGCTGAACTATCTGGAAAAATAAAACCTGGTGATACGCTAATTGAAGCAACCTCTGGAAATACGGGTATTGCTTTAGCGATGGTAGCGGCCATGAGAGGATATAAAATGGTATTGATAATGCCTGAAAACCAATCAATCGAAAGAAGGCAAACAATGAAGGCATTTGGTGCTGAGATTATTCTTACCTCGCAGGAAGGAAGTATGGAGTTAGCAAGAGATACTGCGCTTGGAATGCAAAAAGAAGGAAGAGGTATTGTTTTAGACCAATTTGGGAACACTAATAACCCAAAGGCACATTATAAAGGAACAGGTCCAGAAATTTGGCGAGATACAAATAAAAAAGTCACCCATTTTATTTCAAGCATGGGAACAACAGGTACTATCGTAGGCACTTCAAAATTTTTAAAAGAAAAAAATAAGAATATTCAGATTATTGGAGTTCAGCCTGAAGAGGGAGCACAAATTCCTGGAATTAGAAAGTGGCCAAAAGAATATCTACCATCAATTTTTTCAGATGATAATATCGATGAGATTATAAATGTTTCTCAGAAAAATGCTGAAGATACTGCAAGAAAGCTAGCGAAGGGTGAAGGAATTTTTTCTGGAGCATCGACAGGAGGAGCGCTTTTTGTAGCATTGCAAATTGCCAAACGAAATCCTAATTCATACATTGTCTCAATCGCTTGTGATAGGGGTGACCGATATCTTTCAACTGGCATATTTCCTGAATAAATTTTGATCCCAACTCTAATATTTGATTTAGAAACAATTCCTGATATTAAAAGTATTAGGCGTCTATACAATTTGGATGAAGCTCTATCTGACTTCGATGTAGTTAATATTGCAAATTTTAAGAGGCGTCAGAAAGTTGGACATGATTTCTTACCGGTTCACTTGCATCAAGTTGTTGCAATCTCCTGCGTATTGAAAACAGATGATAGATTAGAAATTTGGACCCTTGGTGATGAAGAGACGGATGAAGCAGGCATCTTAAAACATTTTTTTGATGGTTTAGATAAATATACACCAAACTTGGTATCCTGGAATGGAAGCGGTTTTGATTTACCAGTTCTTAACTATCGAATGCTTGCTAATAAAATTTCATCGGAGATTTATTTTGATACAGGTGAAAATCAATCTGAATTTAAATGGAATAATTATATGAGCAGGTATCATCGAAGACATCTTGATTTAATGGATATTCTAGCTATGTTTAATGGAAGAAATAACGCATCATTAAATGAAATTTGCAAGATATATGGTTTCCCTGGAAAGCTTGATATGGATGGAGGAAAGGTTTGGGAGACCTTTTTAAATGGTGATTTAGCATCAATAAGAAATTACTGTGAAACCGATGTTGCAAATACATACTTAGTTTATTTAAGATACTTATTGGCCAAAAATGAACTAACAACGCCAGCCTATAAGAATGAAATAGATAATTTTAGAAATGTTATCAGCAACTACAAAAAATCTCATTGGAGTAATTTTTTAAAAGCGTGGGCATGATATTTGAATTCAAAAATATTTTTAAAAAATATAGTTGAGTGTTAAAGCTATTTCAAAAAATAAGCTTACATTTTTTAATAGCTCTTTTATTGTTTGGTTGTTCAGAAAAATTTGATGATGATGAAATTAGATTTGGAATAGCCCAAAAACCTCAACAGCTTGACCCTAGGTTTCAAGCAGATGCTGCCTCAAAAAAACTATCAAACTTAATTTATACTCCCTTCATCTATCTGGATGATAAGTTTTTACCAAGATCAAATGTTGTCACTTTTAAGAAAAAAAATAATCTTCAATATACTTTTCAGTTAAAGAGAAATTTACCCAGTTTTAGTGGGGGAGATATTATAAATATCAACGATATGATAAGTACTATCAAAAATTTAAAAAATCTATCCACTTCACCGTATTTTCAACAGTTAGCAAATATAAGATCCATTGAAAAGGTATCGGATACAATTTTTTACATTAACCTTTTAAAGAATGAACCCAATTTCCTATCCCAGCTTAATTTTTTCATTCTTCCTGAAGAGTTATTGAATAAAAATCATAACTTTTCAATAAACCCGGTTGGGTCAGGCTTTTTTAGCATAATAGAGAGCTCACCTTATATTAAATTAATAAGACGCAAAGATGATCAAAAAATTAATTTAATTGAAATTAAAGATCCTACGGTGCGAGTATTAAAGCTAATAAATGGTGAAATAGATTTAATACAAAACGATCTTCCCTTTGAAATGATAAAAGTAATTAAGGAGAATAAAAAGTTAAAAACTATTTCTGGGTTTGGTTCAAATGTTTCTTATATAGGATTTAATTTTAAGGACAAATATCTTAAAAATAAGAAATTGAGGCTGGCGCTATCAATGGCCATCAACCAAAGAGAAATCTTAGAGTACTTTTTACCAGAAAAATCTAGGCTTGCTCAGCAAATTCTACCGCCTGAGCATTGGGGCAGTATCGATATTGATGAGACTAGCTTTGACCCTGACAAAGCAAGAAATTTAATAGCAGAGATTGATGTAACCAAACCAATTAAACTAACCTTAAAAACTTCAACTGATCCATTTAGAGTGAAAATTGCAACTATTATTCAGAAACAACTAAAGGATGTAGGCGTCGATTTGAAAATAAAATCATTAGATTGGGGTACTTTCTTCAGGGATATTCAAGCTGGTAATTTTCAAATGTACACATTAACTTGGGTGGGTATAACTAATCCTGATATATATTTTAAAATTTTTTCATCAACTCAATTACCTCCCGTAGGTCTCAATAGGGGTCAATATGCGAATAAAAAGATGGATAAACTTTTATTAGAGGCAATAGAAAAAAATGCTTGGAATAATGTAGTATTAAAGGCTTATGAGGATGTTGGGCTCATCTCCCTATGGTATGAGGGAGGATTTGCAGCTTTTAAAAACAATATCTCAGATTATAAACTTTCATTTGATGGTAGTTGGAATGGATTAGATGGGATTAAAAAAAATTAACAGCTCACACATAGATATCTCAATAAAAAAACAGAATTTATCTCTTTTTGAGAGAGACATACTGGTGAAACGCTTTTCAATTTCCACGGCGAAAAGAGGCGTTGGCCAACAAAAAAATAGCTTTAAAACACCTTTAGGAAAGCATGTAGTAAGAGCTAAGATAGGTGACACACTCCCTATTTTTACTGTATTTTCAGCCCGAAGAGCAACAAATGAAATATGGACTCCTAAAGCGCTCTTATCTGAACCTCACAAAGATTGGATATTATCCAGAATTATTTGGTTATCAGGATGTGAGTTAGGTATTAACCGCTTAGGAAGTGTTGATACGATGCAAAGATATATATATATCCATGGAACACCATATGAAAAAGAGTTAGGCCATCCTGTTTCAGAGGGCTGTGTCAGAATGGGTAATAGGGATGTAATTGAGCTTTTTAATCTTATATCACTAGGAACAAATGTCTTTATTAATGAGAATTAATTTTGCTTAAGCTACTGTTGACAAGTGTTTGCCAAATTTTTGGTATTTTTTTCATAACTTTTTTAATACTTCACCTTATTCCAGGCGATCCTGTATTAGTCATGATGGGGGAGTCAGCCTCGTTGGCTGACCAAGAAAAATTAAGAAGTGAGCTAGGGCTTGATAAGTCAATTGTTGAGCAAATGACCAATGCAATTAGCCAGTTAGCTCAGGGTAATTTTGGCACATCTATTCTAACTAATATGCCAATTAAGCCACAATTATTCGATGCCATCAACAATACCTATGCGCTTGCTTCTTTGGCATTAAGCATTGCAATTATTTTTGGTTTTATAGGAGGGATTTTGGCAGCAAAATATCAAGGAAGTTATATTGATAGGTGCATTATAAATGCCAGTTTATTTTTTATCTCTATCCCTCATTTTTTTCTTGGGCCATTATTAATTTTAATGATGTCGATTTATTTGGGCTGGCTACCTGTGAGTGGCATGGAGGGAAAATATGCAATTATTTTACCTGCTCTTACACTTGCGCTTGGGATGCTTGCGATAATTATTAAAATGACAAGAAATTCTATGCTTGAGATTATTAATTCAGACGTAGTTAGAACCGCAAGAGCAAAAGGTTTAGGGGAGTTAGCAATCACTCTGCACCATATGTTTAGGTTGGTCTTAATTCCTCTAATTACCATCATCGGTATGCAGTTCGGTTCACTATTATCAGGCGCTGTCATTACAGAGACACTTTTTAGCTGGGATGGGCTAGGTAAGTTACTAGTTACATCTATTCAAACAAGAGATTATCCAGTGACTCAAGCCTGTATTTTAATTATTGCAACTTCATACGTCTTTATTAATTTTTTAACGGAAGTTGCTTATCGATTTTTAGATCCAAGAATGAGGCATTAAGCATATGAAACAGATTGCCTTAGCGATAATTTTATTTTGGACTTGTTCACTAATTTATAAGATTCTGATTGGCTTCGATTCAAGTGTTATGGAGGTCGATGAAATTCTTGTTGTACCAAATTTAACTTATTGGTTTGGTAAGGATGATTTTGGTCGAGATATTTACCTTAGGTTAATTGATGGATTTATTAATTCATTTCAAATTATTCTTTTTGTTACTTTAATTACAAGTTTTTCAGGGATATTGATAGGTGTTTTATCAGGATACTTAGGTGGCAGATTAGATCAGGTAATCAAATTTGTAACGACCCTTTTTATGTCTTTTCCAGGAATTCTTCTTGCGATTGCATTTGCAGCCATACTTTCTCCAGGAAAATTAAATTTAATCATTGCTCTCTCCATAGGGGGTTGGGTGGGGTATGCAAGGTTAGCAAGGGCGCAAACTTTACTCGTTAAAGAGCAAGATTTTGTAAAAGCATCACAAACAATGGGTAGCTCAAAATCAAGAACAGTTTTTCGCCACATCCTACCCGCATTATCGACACCAATGATTGTGGAGACTACCTATGCTGTCGCAGGTTTAATTATTGCTGAAGCTAGCCTTTCATTTTTAGGTCTTGGCCTTCAGGCACCAGAAGCTTCTTTGGGAGGAATGATGAGAGATAGCGTTCGCTATCTTCTGGCTTCTCCACATTATGCAATAATTGTTGGGGCAAGCATAATGTCTATGGTCTTTGCTATAAATTTTTTTGGAGACTTTCTTCATAAATTTTGGGGAATTAAGGATGATTGATGAATTTAAGTTTTAACTGGATAAAAATAATATGACATGTTTAATGATTGATATTGGATCGACTGAGCTTTCATATAAAGATGAGGAAAGGCTGCAGAATAAATTGGTCGGAGGAGTTATTCTGTTCACAAGGAACTATCAAAGTAAAAAACAAATTAAAACATTGACAGCCGCAATTAGGAAAATAAAGAAAAATATCCTGATTGCAGTAGATCATGAAGGAGGGAGGGTTCAAAGATTTAGGGCGGAATTTACTCATATTCCAGATATGGCACTACTGGGACAGGTTTATGATGAAAACCAGAGCGAAGGAAGAAGGTTAGCTAAATTATGCGGTCAGCTCATTGCATATGAATTAGGAATATGTGATATTGATTTTAGCTTCACCCCAGTGCTTGATATTAATTTTGGTACTAGTTCTGTAATTGGCGATCGATCTTTTCATCATCAAACTGAACCAATCGTAGAGTTAGCATCCTCACTTATGGAAGGTCTAAATTTAGAAGGCATGCAAAGTGTAGGCAAGCATTTCCCTGGACATGGGTTTATTAAAGCTGATACGCATTTAGAAATTGCAAATGACAATAGATTGCTTGAAGAAATTCAAAAAAAAGATATGAGTATTTTTAATGCGATGATAAAAAAAAATATTGCAGGTGTAATGCCCTCTCATGTTATTTACACAAATTGTGACCAAAAGCCTGCTGGTTTTTCTCAATTCTGGTTAAAAAATCAACTAAGAGGCTTAATGAATTTTCAAGGAGCTATTTTTTCAGATGATATGGGAATGAAGGCGGCACAAATCTTTGAAAAAGATTTAGTCGTAAGGGTTAAAAAAGCCTTGGAAGCAGGCTGCGATATGGTTTTGCTCTGTAATCAAGGCAAAGATATTGATCATGTGCTAGATAAACTAGAATGGAAACAAGATTCAGACTCAATAAAGAGATTGTTAAAAATGCACCGTGATTCTTCAAAAAATAAAGTGTCTAACTCTTTTCCTGTAAATTATAGTCATGAAAGTGTTAAAAAAAACATTATAGAATTAAAAAATTTAGTTAAAAAACTTAGTTAATTTGATGTAAATTACTTGAACTTTAGCAACATTGCCCTTATCCTATAAGGTGAATACTTTTTTTATAAACAAGGAAAAATAAATACAATGGCAGATAATTTTAACGTTGCAAGTCAATCAGTTTCTGAACTTTCAACAAATAAAGTTTTAAGAAATACTTACGCACTTTTAGGTTTTTCGCTAATCCCAACAGTTATTGGAGCTCTTATAGGGATGTCCATGAACTTTGGTTTTGCAGCACAAAGCCCTATTTTATTTTTTATAATTACATTAGGTGCAATGTTTGGAATGTTCTATTTAATTAGGGCTAACAGAAACAGCAGCCTAGGTGTAGTCTTCTTGCTCGGCTTAACTTTTTTGATGGGAATTTTACTAGGCCCCATTTTGCAGGTTGCGTTTAGTTTAAGTAACGGTGGTCAGATTGTTGGATTAGCTGCGGGTGGAACTGCAACTATCTTTCTGGTTCTTTCTGGGATAGCTACAACAAGCAAAAGAGATTTCTCATTTATGGGAAAATTCCTAATGATAGGTCTGCTGTTGCTCATCCTGGCAATGGTTGTGAATATTTTTTTCCAAATTCCAGCAATGTCTTTGGCAATCTCAGCGATAGCGGTGTTAATATTCTCCGGTTTTATTCTTTATGACGTGAATAGAATTGTTAGAGGTGGCGAAACAAACTATATTATGGCTACTTTGGCACTTTATCTAAATATTTATAATCTCTTTGTTCATCTTTTACACATCTTGATGGCACTAATGGGTAATAGAGATTAAGTTATAATTGATTAAGTTATAATTTTTTAAAAAACCGCACAAATTTCATGTGCGGTTTTTTTTTGCTCTTTTTACTTGAAAAAACTTTTGTAATAAATCTTTAGACTCTTGACCAAGAATACCTTCATAAAAATTACAATGATGATTTAAAGATTTATTTGTTGTTAGGTCAACTAAGCCACCACACACTCCTGTTTTGGAATCACTAGCAGCGTAATAAACATTCCGAATTCTAGAATGAAGAATGGCGCCCAAACACATTAAACAAGGCTCAAGCGTTACATATAAATCACAATCAACTAAACGATAATTCTTTATCTTTTCCCCAGCTCCTTGTATTGCAATAATTTCTGCATGCCCAGTTGGGTTAGACTTATTGATAGATTGATTAAAGCCTTTACCAATAATTTCCTCGTTTAAAACAACGACTGCACCCACAGGTATTTCATCAAGCTTTAAAGCATTTTTTGCTTGGATGAAAGCTTCTTGCATAAAAAATTCATTTCTACCTTTATCCATATTTATGGTAATTTCCATTGACCTTAAAAAATTAATATACTCTTTTAAATTGAATTATAATTATCTAAGTTAATCAATTAAATAAAAATAAGATTAAAATAATGAAAAAATTAGCTGAAACGGAAGTCCAAATTGCTCCCCTAATTGCAGAACGATGGAGTCCTAGGGTATTTGATCCTGAATTTATAATGGATGAAAATATTGTTAAATCAATTCTAGAGGCTGCAAGATGGGCACCTTCATGCTTTGGAGATCAGCCATGGAAGTTTGTTATTTTTCATAAAAAAGATGCATTGCAGTGGGTCAAAGCTTTGAATTGTTTATCCATAGGTAATCAAAATTGGGCAATGGATACTTCTCTTTTGATTGCTGTTTGTGCAAATAAAAACTTCAAACATAACAATAATGAAAACAAGTGGTCCCATTATGATACAGGTGCAGCATCTGAAAATATTTGTCTTCAATCAACATATTTAGGTTTAGCAGCCCATCAGATGGGCGGATTTGATTCTGATAAAATTAGAAATTTAGCAAATATTCCCGTAGAATTTGATGTAATGTCGTTTATAGCTATTGGGAAACCTCTTGCTAAAAACTTAATGACTAATGAGCAAGTTGAAGCAGAAGGGACTGCCAGAAAAAGGCTAAAATTAAACGAGATTTATTTTGAAAATAAATGGGATAACTTAAAGGGATAATAATGAGTAACTTTGTGACATTAACAAAAGATAATTTTAAAAAAACTATTGAGGAAAACGAGTTTGTTATCGTTGATTTTTGGGCGCCATGGTGTGACCCATGCGTAAAATTCACCCCTACGTTTGAAGCCGCAGCTAAAAAAAATAAAGATATTATTTTTGGTATGGTCGATATTGAAAAAGATAAAGAAATAGCAGAGTACTTTCAAATTAAAGTAATCCCTGGATTATTAGTTATTCGACAACGTGCCGGTATATTTGCGCATGATGATGGTGAAGTTTCAGCAAAAGCTTTTGATGAGATTATTACTTGGGCTAGAGAATATGATATGTCTACAGTTAAGGATTATTACAAGAGGGAGGACTCTGGACAGATTAGTTAAGTTTTGAATTCAGAAATATGACTGGGTCAATAGATTTTCCATTACTCCTAATTTCAAAGTGTAATTTAACACTATCGGTACCTGTCATTCCCATAGTTCCAATAGACTCACCTGCAATAACACCTTGTCCTTCTTTAACTAAAATTTCTTCTTGGTAGCCATAAACACTTAAAATATTCTTATCATGCTTTATTATTATCATTTTTCCATAACCTTCTAACTCATCTCCTGCATAGATAACTTTTCCTTTGGCAATTGATCTTATTTGTTGTCCAGGTACTCCCAAGAAATCAACACCCTTTTTTTCCGAAGCAGGGTTAAACGCATTAATAGGTTGCCCATCAGTTGGCCATTCCCATTTTTTATAATTTTGGTTAGATATAGCTTTCTTTGTATTTCTTAACATTTTTTTGGAATAGACTTCTTTGTATGCTTTTGGCCCTTTAATTCTTATGGGATCACCAAGAATTAATTCGGGTGACGCATCTTGTTCGGTAATAACCTCCTCATTGTAGATAGAAATTTCAACTACGTCACTTTCAGCCTCACCCACTTTTTCATCAACTTGAGTTTGTATAATATCGAATCTTAATTGATCCCCTTTTTTTACGAAATAAGGCTTTTTGATTCCGTTTGCATTAGCTAAAGTTTTATAGTCCACTCCACATTTAATACTTATACTAAAAATAGTTTCTCCTTCTTTAACGGTATAAATATCTGAGCACTTTGCTTCGACTGTTTTAGCATCCTTAGGTTTTCCTCTTTCAACGGGGGCAGGTTTTTGTGCTGCACATCCACAAAAAAGAACCAGGACCCACAATACTAAACTGTATTTTAAGAGATGATTCATTATCTATTTAATCCAATTTTTAGTTATTTCAATATTCTTAAAATCTGTAAGATCAGGATGGATTGGAGATATTGAAACAAAATTATTTTTTAATGCATGAAAATCTGTTCCTGGCCCACCATCATTAGGCTGACCAACCTCTCCTATCCAGTATAAAGACTCATTACTACTATGCTTTTTTTTCGTTGCTTTCTCAGCCGCATGCCTTTTACCTAATCTCGTAATTTCAAGTCCTTTTAATTCATTATAAGGAATATCAGGTACATTTATATTTAAAAGACTGGCAGATTGATGATCAGATTTAGCATATAACTTAATAAGGTCTGCCGTAACTTTGGCGGCAGTTATAAAATTTTTTGGATTCATACTTCCCATCGAGATTGCAAAAGATGGAATATTAAGAAGATAACCTTCTATTGCGGCAGCAACGGTTCCAGAATAAATAGTGTCATCACCTAAATTCGGGCCATGATTGATACCAGAGATGACCATATCCGGTAATGTTTGCATTAACCCAGTTAACGCGATGTGGACACAATCTGTTGGGGTTCCGCTAAGAAAGTAAAATGAATTTTCTTTTTTTGTCACCTTGATGGGCTTATCAAGGGAGAGGGAGCTGCTAGCACCACTTCTATTTCTGCTTGGCGCAACAACTGTAATTTGAGCAATCTTTTCTAATTCTTTAATTAGAACCTGTATACCTTTGGCCTTGTAACCATCATCATTTGAAATCAAAATCCTCATTAATTTTTTGTGATCCTACAAAAAAATATACTGCTGAAGAAGAATAAGGTACCTAAAAAAGTTTGATATGAAGCCATATCTCTTGATATCCCCAATTCACTATAAAATCTTACTATTCCTTCCATAATAAAAAGCCATATAAGCATACTTGACCATTGGTAAGTATATCTTTTTTTCTTTAAAATACCCGGAAGTGGAATGAGTAAAATTAATGACTTAACTACCATCCAAGAACCATTACTATCTAAGGGATTGTAAAAAATTTCCCAAAATAAGTTTAAAAAAATCAGTCCAATTAGGCTGATAACAGAAAGAAAGTAAAGAAATGTTATTTTGTTATTTTTAGACAAAGTTTGGCTAGTCGCTTTCCATGGGCAATACAAATTTTCTTTTCATCTTCACTCACACCTTTTTTTTCTTCATCCCCTCTAACGTGTGATGCTCCATAAGGCGTTCCCCCAGAAATTGTTTTTGATAATTCAGTGACTGAATAAGGAATTCCTACAAGAATCATCCCCATATGCTGAAGGGGTAATTGCATAGACAGTAAGGTTGCTTCATTTCCACCATGCATTGAGCCACTTGAAGTAAATACCCCTGCTGGCTTATCTTCTAAAGCCCCTTCAACCCATAAAGAGGTTGCCGTCTCAAGAAAATACTTAATAGGAGAGGCCATATTACCAAAACGAGTTGGACTCCCAAGCAAAAGGCCGTCACAGTTTTTTAGATCATCCAATGTTGCGAATAACGCACCTGAATCTGGAATCTTTTCTTCTGATTGTTCGGTATCTGGACTAACTTCAGGAACTGTTCTTAATTTTGCTTCAGCACCATCAATGGTATTTATTCCTCGCGCAATATAAGATGCTAATTCTTTAACAGCACCCGTCTTTGAATAATAAAGAACTAATACTTCAACCATTTAATTTTTTTTTGCTAATTGTGGGGCAACACCAATATAGGTTTGAGGTGTTAACTCAAGTAAATAAGTTTTATCTTCACTAGAAATTTTTAAATTTTTAATGAAATGATGAATTTTATCTGCAGAAATTTTTCCCTTACCTCGGGTGATATCTTTTAGCTTTTCATAAGAGTTTTCAATCCCATTTTTTCTCATTACGGTTTGAATTGGTTCTGCAAGCACTTCCCATGATTGATTAAGTTCTTCATGAATAATGGATTTATTTACCTCTAACTTGTTAAGGCCTTTAATACATGAGTTATAGGCAATCAGTCCATAAGAAAAACCTACACCAATATTTCTTAAAACGGTCGAGTCGGTTAAGTCTCTTTGCCATCTTGAAAGTGGAAGCTTTTCAGCTAAATGACTTAATATTGCATTTGAAAGACCAAGGTTGCCTTCAGAATTTTCAAAATCAATTGGATTTACTTTGTGAGGCATAGTAGAAGAACCGATTTCACCTTTAATTACTTTTTGCTTGAAGTAGCCAAGAGAAATATACCCCCAGATATCTCTATTGAGATCAATGAGAATCGTATTGATTCTTGATACATTCTGAAAAATCTCTGCGATAAAGTCATGTGGCTCAATTTGTGTGGTCAATGGATTGTAAGTTAGCTTGAGCGATGAAATAAAGTTCTTTGAAAAAGCGGGCCAGTTTTTTTTGGGATAGGCTGATATATGTGCATTGTAATTCCCAACAGCCCCATTAATTTTACCTAAAATTTCTTGATTTTTAAGTTGAGTGATTTGTCTCTCTATTCGGTAGTTGATATTAGCAAATTCTTTTCCGAGCGTTGTTGGACTCGCAGTTTGACCATGTGTTCTTGAAAGCATTGGTAGAGAAGCAAACTTTTTAGAATTTGCCTTCAATATGGAACTAATTTTTTTGATACTGGGGACAATTGTTTCTGAAAGACCTTCTTTGAGCATCAAAGCATAAGCTAAATTATTTACATCCTCTGATGTTAAAGAAAAGTGGATGAATTCATTTGCCTTATTTAATTTTTTTTTCTTTAGTTGGTTTCTTAGCCAATACTCAACTGCCTTAACATCATGATTCGTTTTGCTTTCAATCTCTTTTACTGCTTTTGCATCCTTCTCGCTAAAATCTAAAAAAAGTTGATCCAAAAACTTTAAGGAATTTTTTGAAAATTTTGGGAGCTCTTTAATCTCTTTATCGTTACTCAGAGCGATCAACCATAATATTTCAACTTTAACTCTATTTTTAATTAATCCAAATTCACTAAATACTGGCTTCAAACTTTCCGTTTGTCTGGAATATCGTCCATCAATGGGTGAAATAGAAGTGATTGCAAAAGACATAAAAAACCTTTGGTTAACCTATTTAATCATTTTAACATCAAATAAAACAATAATTTTTTCTATCGTAATAAATGAAAATAGGAATAACCTTTTGGGAAATCAATCTTTTTAATTTAAAATCGAGGCTAGGGACGAATTGCAAATATAAAATCTAAGGGTATCCATGCTTAAATCGTATTTATCGGACGAAGAAAAAAGAAAAGAGCAAGGCCTACCTGCGCTAGCATTAGCCGCTGAACAAACAGCAGAATTAGTAGAGCTTCTTAAAAAAGATGAAATAGATCAATCTGAAAAATTGATTGATATTTTTATCAATAAAGTCCCGGCAGGAGTCGATCCAGCAGCTTATATAAAAGCGGCATTTTTGAATGATATAGCGACCAAAAAAATTACGAGTCCTTATATCAGTTCAAAGTACTCAACAGAATTATTATCAACCATGCTTGGCGGCTATAACGTACAAGCCCTTGTTAAGTTGTTAGAAAGTGATCAAGCAGAAGCTGCTGCAGAGTCATTATCAAAAAGTATATTAATCTTTGATTCATACTACGACGTTGAAAAGCTTCATAACAAAGGCAATAAATATGCCACCCAAGTCCTAAAGTCTTGGGCAGCAGCAGATTGGTTCACAACAAAACCTAAAACACCTAATAAAACAAAAATGATTGTTTTTAGGGCAGAGGGAGAAATCAATACTGATGATTTATCACCGGCTCAAGAAGCATGGTCTAGGCCTGATATTCCACTTCATGCAAAATCCATGCTTTTGAATAAAACACCAGACATTTTTTATCAAATTAAAAAATTGAAAGGTATGAATCTTCCCATTGTTTTTGTTGGTGATATTGTTGGGACGGGTTCGTCAAGAAAATCTGCAATCAATTCTCTTCAGTGGCATTTTGGTAAGCCAATCCCTCATGTACCCAACAAAAATACTGAAGGCGTTATATTGGGTGGGAAAATTGCACCCATTTTCTTTAATACAGCAGAAGACTCAGGTGCGATACCGATTGAGTGTGAGGTTTCAAATTTTAAGACAGGAGACATAATAGAAATTGATTTTTCAAAAGGAAAAATCTTTGATGAAAGTAATAATGTGTTATCTAGTTTTAATATAAGACCGAAAACACTTCTTGATGAGGTTCGGGCAGGGGGGAGAGTCTCATTAATTATTGGTAAAGGGTTAACTGAAAAATCAAGAAATACACTAGGCCTTGGAGCAACAAAAATCTTTATAGAATCAATAAATAAAGAACAAAAAAAACATGGCTTTACATTAGCTCAGAAAATGGTTGGAAAGGCTTGCGGGGTTGATGGTATTTCTCCAGGTACTTATTGTGAGCCAAAAATAACAACAGTTGGATCTCAAGATACCACGGGTGCTATGACAAGGGATGAACTAAAGGATCTAGCCTGTTTAGGGTTTAATGCTGAATTAGTTATGCAAAGTTTTTGTCATACGGCTGCTTATCCAAAGCCAGTTGATATTGAGCTTCAACACACATTACCTGAATTCATGAGTAGCCGAGGAGGCGTTTCCCTCAAAGCAGGAGATGGCGTAATACATTCCTGGCTCAACAGAATGATCCTTCCTGACACGGTTGGCACTGGGGGGGATTCACATACTCGATTTCCCATAGGAATATCCTTTCCCGCAGGCTCAGGCCTAGTTGCATTTGCAGCTGCGATTGGGGTGATGCCTATTGATATGCCAGAGTCAGTATTAGTTAAATTTTCCGGTGAGATGCAACCAGGCATCACTTTAAGAGATTTAGTCAATGCAATCCCTTATTACGCGATTAAAGAAAATCAGCTAACAATTGGAAAAAAAGGTAAAAAGAATATCTTTAACGGCAAGATATTAGAGATTGAGGGGTTGCCAGACCTAAAAGTTGAGCAAGCTTTTGAATTTTCTGATGCTTCGGCAGAACGATCTGCTAACGGATGTTCGGTGAGATTGAATAAAGAACCCATCATCGAATTTTTGCAATCTAATATCTTTTTAATGGAAAAAATGATCGAAAATGGTTATCAGGATGCAAGAACGTTAAGTAGGAGGATTACTGAAATGAAGCAATGGATCAAAGATCCCAAGTTACTTAAGCCTGATGAAGATGCTCAATATTCATATGTGTTAAATATCGATTTAAATTCCATAACAGAACCATTGGTTGCCTGTCCAAATGATCCTGATGATATAAAAAAACTATCAGAGGTTGAGTTAAACAAAATTGATGAGGTATTTATTGGAAGCTGTATGACAAATATTGGTCATTACAGGGCTGCTGGTTTTGTGATGAAAAATGAAGAGAAAGCTGTCAAACAGTTATGGATTGCCCCTCCGACTAGAATGGACGAGTCACAACTGAAAAAAGAGGGAATCTATAAGATCTTTGAGAAAGTAGGTGCAAGGACTGAGATACCTGGCTGTAGCCTTTGCATGGGCAATCAGGCAAGAGTTGAGGATAAGGCGACGGTTTTTTCAACTAGCACAAGAAACTTTGATAATAGGATGGGTAAGGAAGCCCAAGTGTATCTTGGTTCAGCTGAGTTAGCATCAATCTGTGCATTGTTGGGTTATATTCCTTCTAAAAAAGAGTATTTAAAGTTTATGAAGGATAAGATAAATAAAGACTCGAGTGAAATTTATAAGTATTTAAATTTTGACCAACTTACGGATTACAACAGTAAATTTATAGAGATTGTCCCCCAAAGTTAATCTTAAGATGAATTATGATCCTAATTGTATTAAATGTGATCGGTTAAGTGACTACCTAAGTCTTTCGAAAAAAAAATACCCAGATTATTTTTGCAAGCCTGTCCCTGCCTTTGGGGATAAAAATGTCAAATTACTCATCGTGGGTTTGGCGCCAGGGCTTCATGGGGCGAATAAAACGGGACGTCCATTTACAGGTGATCATGCAGGTATTATTTTGTATGAAACATTATTTAAGCATGGCCTCTCAAATAAACCCTATTCAAAAGAAAATGGAGATGGTCTTGAGTTGCACAACTGTAGAATCACCAATGCGGTAAAGTGTCTTCCTCCTTTGAACAAACCCACCCCTTTAGAAATAAAAAATTGCAATCAATTCCTCAAATGTGAGATGGAGTTACTCGAACCAAAAACTATCCTGCTTGCATTAGGAACAATTGCACATAATGCAATTTTATCTGCATTAACTTTAACAAGAAAAAATTTTAGTTTTTCGCATGCTGCTAGGCATGAATTGCCAAATGAACTAATTCTTTATGATAGTTACCACTGCAGTCGATATAATACTCAAACAAAGAGGTTAACAACTGAAATGTTTAATCATGTTTTTTTATTAATTAAAAAAGAAATGGGGGAGTAAAAAATGCCATATATAAATGTCAAACTTGCTGGAAAACTTGATAAAACTCAAAAGCAAGAAATAGCGAAGGAAATAACGGATGTGATGCAAAGAGTGGCTAACAAACCAGCATCGTATACCTATATCGTATTTGAAGAAGTTGAATCTGAAGATTGGGCAATTGGAGGCAATTTACTGGGTTAGTTTTGAATGATCTAAAAAAAGAGATAAAAAATTTCCCCAGTCTGCCGGGCATATACAGAATGATCAATGCAAAAAATGAGATCATTTATATTGGTAAGGCAAAGGATATTAAAAAAAGAGTGACCTCATATTTTGGAAAGAATCACTCAAGCCCCAGAACAAAAATGATGGTAAGTAATATAAATGCCATTGAATTTACTGTGACAAACACTGAGGCAGAAGCCTTGATTCTTGAGAATAACTTAATTAGAAATCACATGCCAAGATATAACGTGATTTTTAGGGATGATAAATCATACCCTTACTTAAAAATTTCAGCCGACCAATACCCAAGAATATCCTTTCATCGAGGCGCCCAAAAAAAAGAGCAAAATTATTTTGGACCTTTCCCAAATTCACCTGCAGTCAGAGATAGCATAAAGTTGTTACAAAAAGTTTTCTTATTGAGGACTTGTGAAAATTCTGTATTTAAAAATAGAACACGCCCTTGTATGGAGCATCAAATACAAAGATGCTCAGCGCCTTGTGTTAATTTAATTTCAGAAGAGGATTATAAGGAGGATATTGATCAGGCAATGATGTTTCTAAATGGAAAAGATACTAAAGTAATTAATAGTTTATCTGAGAAAATGAGTATTTTTTCAGAAAATAATGAGTTTGAAAGAGCTGCCGTTTTTCGAGATAGGATTCAAAGCCTTAGACAAGTGAGGCTGAAACAATTTGTAAGTGATTTTAGTGAAAATGATGCGGATATTATTGCCATCGAAGAAAAAGAAGGAGTTTTTTGTGTAAATTTAGTGATGATCAGAAACGCTAAACACTTAGGAGATAAAAGTTTTTTCCCGAAGGGTATAGCCGATGATAAAGATAATAATATTTTAGAAATTTTTATTGCCCAATATTACGATGAAAAATCACCTCCACCTGTTGTTATCTTAGAAAAAAAAGTAAATAAAAGCTTACTTGAAAAATTTTTTGAATTAAAAAGTTATAAGAAAATAAAAATTATTACCAGATTAACCAATGAAAAAAGAATGTGGATGGAGATGGCAAAGAAAAATGCGTTGATTGCTATTGGCCAAAAAAGTAATGAAACATTAAGTTTTAAAAATAAAATTGAGGCATTTACCAAGTTATTAAATATTCCCTCTAATAAAAACCGAATTGAATGTTTTGATGTCAGCCACATGATGGGTGAGGGGACTGTTGCTTCATGTGTGGTGTTTGATAAAAATGGAATTCAAAAAAAAGATTACCGTCGATACAACATTAAAAATAATAAGCCAGGTGACGATTATGCCGCAATGCAAGAGGTTTTAGAGAGACGGTATAAAAAAATTGTTGATACCGACGGGATAAAACCAGATGTCATTTTGATTGATGGTGGAAAGGGGCAGTTAGGCGTCGCAATTAAGATTATGGAGCAACTTAATTTGAATGACATTGTTCTTGTTGGGGTAACTAAAGGAGAAAAAAGAAAATCTGGAGCTGAAACATTACACATTGCGAATGGCGAGATATTAGAAAATATCGATGTCAATAACATGGGTTTTCAATTAATTATTCAAATCCGAGATGAGGCGCATCGATTTGCAATTACAGGCCACAGGGCGATAAGAAAAAAAACTCGATTTACTTCCTCATTGGAAGAAATTGAAGGGATAGGACAAACGAAACGAAGGAATTTACTGGTCTACTTTGGTGGAATTCAAGGTATCAAAGAGGCCGACGTTCGAGAGCTGTTATTAGTCGAAGGAATTAATGTAAAATTAGCTGAGAGTATTTACAATCATTTTCATTAAAGGGCAAGATCATTGAAAATAATTAATGTACCAAATTTACTGACTTTATTTAGGGTGGGGTTAATCCCTGTCTTAGTTTTTATTTTTTATGTGCCGGAAAACACACTCAGCCTGACGGAAAAAAATATCTTAGGAACCTTTGTCTTCTCTGTGGCAGCAATCACAGATTGGCTAGATGGGTATTTAGCGAGAAAATTAAAACAAACATCAAAATTTGGTGCCTTCCTTGACCCAGTAGCAGATAAATTAATTGTGATTACGGCATTGCTTTTGTTATTAGATCTAGGGCGAATTAACTTAGTGATTGCATTAATTATTATCGGTAGAGAATTTACGGTTAGCTCCTTAAGGGAATGGATGGCGCAGTTAGGAAAGTCGCAAAGTATTGCCGTTGCATTTATTGGTAAATTAAAAACTGGCGCACAAATGACGGCTATTATATTTTTATTATATTTTGAAAATATTGGATTTATTCCGATACAAAAAATAGGTGAAATTCTGATATATTTTGCGGCATTACTGACGGTTATATCAATGTTTTATTATTTGAAAATATCAATAAATGCTGTAAAAAAAATGTAATGAGTATCGAGCCACAAATTTTACAATCATTGACAGTATGCTAAAAATAGCTAAAATACTGCCTTCTGTTTGCGGGAATAGCTCAGCTGGTAGAGCGATACCTTGCCAAGGTATAGGTCGCGAGTTCGAACCTCGTTTCCCGCTCCAAATTTTTATTAAAAAGGGAATGAATTCCCTTTTTTTGTTTAGTTAGTGGCGCGTTAGCAAAGTGGTTATGCAGAGGCCTGCAAAGCCTTAGACGCCGGTTCGATTCCGGCACGCGCCTCCATTTTAATTAATGAAATTTAACCAAGTAACTTCATGTATAATTTTTCAAAAAACAAGGAAAACTTAAATGATTCGTAAATTCATATTCGCTTTAATATTCATCTTACCTTCACTCGCTTTTGCTGCAGATATGGATGGTTTCTACATTACTCCTAAAGGCGGTGTCTCCAAAACAATGGATACAGGAACTATGAACTATGATAATGGACAGGTGTTTACCTTAAATGATGATGATCTAGGAACGGGCAGTGCTTTTGGTATCAGTGCGGGTAAATATATAACAGACAACTTTAGACTAGAACTAGAAGCAATAAAAAGAACAGGTTATGAAATGGATACTACAGATTCAGATAATAATTTGATGGAAGCAAATATTACTTCCAAAAGTATATTTATTAATGGGTTTTATGACTTTCAACCCTTTTCTTTAGGTAATACCCCGATTACGCCATATTTAGGTGGTGGTGTGGGTATTTCAAAAAATAAAATGGGTGCAACTCACGAAAACCGCCCAGGTAATACTGTAGATGGTAAAACAATTTCTCAGTTTGCCTACAAAGTTGCTGCGGGAACATTGGTAGATTTGACAGAAAATGTGTCTCTTGATATTAATTACCAATACGTAAATTTAGGAAATTTAAAATCTGGTGTAGGTGTTTATGATCAAAATGGAAACTTTCAAGCAAATTTACCTGCCGGAATCAATGGCGGTAAAATCAAAACGCAAGAACTGATGGTGGGCCTGCAATATAAATTTTAATTAGTTGGGCGATGTGTTTTAAAGTTTTAAAGTAAAGATCTGAAATAATCTCTAGTAGTATTTTAGTCATTTTATCAACATGAATAACTCTCAAAAAAGAACCTATCTGTATTGATATTGCTTGACTTTAGTCAAGCAAAATATCTACTGCTACGAAGGGTTATTTGAGCAAGCAATAAAAATAGTGTGCCTTTTTTAGGGCTCACTTTAGTTATTTTGCAGTGTTATATAATGTGGTAAACTGCGACATCGTAGGTTTTATAGGCATGCCCGGGTGGCGAAATTGGTAGACGCAAGGGACTTAAAATCCCTCGACCTCACGGTCGTGCCGGTTCGATTCCGGCCCCGGGCACCAATTCAATGAAGATAGATAAAGACATAAACGAAATTAAGGTTATTTTAAAAAAAATTTACAAAAATTTATTCCTTATATTTTTCATCGTAGCTATATTTGCCTTACTTTATTTCGGTTTACTCATCTATCTTTTTGTTATTAAGGTTTGACTCATTCTTATAAAATTAAATGTGATTTCATCCCACAAAGTGAATATTTAAACCAGTTAATAAAATTATGTGATCATTCAATAATTAAAAATAATTCCTTTGAGACAGAGGTATGTAATGATTTTAATATTGAGCGACAAAATGATTATCCTATTGCGGCTATTTTGGCAGGTGAAGAATTCACTTCAGACTCTAAATACACTTTTTTTCAGGCTACACCCTGCTATTTTTCACTTCAAAGAGATTATTATAAGTTCGAAAAAAATTTAGAAAATGAGTGTAGTTCTGATGAATTAAACACATTATGCGTCGATCTCAATCAACACTTTTCAGATAATGACCAAAATTTCTTTATTTTTGAAAATAAATTATTTTTTGCAACGATAAAAAATATAAATATATCAACTTATTTTCCAGAAGAAATCAATCAAGTCCCCAAAAGAGGTTTCCTACCATTTGGTCAAGATGAAGTCTGGTGGCGTAAATTTATAAACGAATTACAAATGTTTTTATTTGATCATTCTGCTAACAAAAAAAGAGAAGAAAAGGATCAATATCCCATTAATTCTATTTGGTTTAGTGGTGGAGGTAAAAAAATTAATACAAATCCTAATAGGCAAAATAAGATTGTATTCAGTGATCTAATGCTATTAAATAAAATAGCGCTGCTCAATTTAGAGGGTGTAAAAATTCAGCCTTTTACTAAAAGTGATAATGAAAAAGAAGATTGTTATTTGTATGATCATATCTGTGAAGCAAACACGGAGTATGATATTTTTAAAATTATCCTTGAAGATTTAAAATCAAAAAAGATCACCAACTTAAACCTTTCTCTTTACCTGGGTTCCTTTAAAATTTTGTTCAAAACGAATTTCTATAGAAGATTAAAGTTCTGGGGGCATAAAAAAGAGCTACAAGAGATATTAAATGAAGCTTAAAGAAAAAAATATTGATACCGAACTTGAAAATAAACTAAATGAAGTTGGTGTTCATCCAGACCTTGCCAGAATTTATGCCGCAAGAAAAATTGATAGTACTGAACAGATCAACTACAAGCTCGACAAACTTCTACCACCCAAGTTACTTCATTCGAATATAGCGGTTGGCGAGTTTTTATGGCAAGCAATATCAGATAATAAAAAAATAGTCATAGTGGGTGACTACGATGCCGATGGCGCGACAGCCAGTGCGTGTGGAGTTCTTGGTTTAAAAAAATTTGGCGGTAATGTTGATTTTATAGTGCCTAATCGGTTTGAATATGGTTATGGATTAACCCCCGAGATAGTAAGCTTAGCGCTAAAAAAAGAACCTGATATCATCCTTACCGTAGACAATGGAATTGCAAGTCATGATGGAGTAGAGGCTGCCAATAAGGCGGGAGTAGATGTAATCGTTACCGACCATCACTTACCTGGAAAAACATTACCTAACGCTAAATTCATTGTAAATCCAAATCAAAAAAAATGTTCATTCCCAAGTAAAAACTTATGCGGCGTTGGGGTCATGTTTTATGTCCTACTTGCATTAAGAATTGCATTTAGAAAAAAAAACAAGGACTCTCAAGAGCCTGTATTAGTTGACTTACTCGATTTAGTAGCATTAGGGACGGTTGCCGATTTAGTCCCGCTTGATTTTAACAATAGAATTTTAGTTTCTGCTGGGATAAAAATTATTAGAAGCGGAACTACCAATTTTGGAATCAAAGCAATCATTAACGAATCGAAAAAAAAACAAGCAGACCTTAAGACGTCTGACTTATCTTTTGTTATTGCTCCAAAAATCAATGCTGCTGGAAGGTTAAGTGATATGACGATTGGCATTCAATGTTTACTGGCAGAAAATTTAGATCGTGCCTCAGGTTTTGCAAAACAACTCATAAAATTTAATGAAAATAGGAAGCTCATAGAATCAGATATGGTTTTATCTGCCATTGAAGAATTGGATGATCAGGACTTCAAAAAATCGCATTCAATTGTTTTAACTAATGACAATTGGCATCAAGGCGTGGTTGGCATATTAGCATCTCGATTGAAGGAAAAGTACTTCCGCCCGACAATTACATTCGCAAATTTTGATGATGAGATAATTAAGGGTTCTGGGAGGTCAATTGATTCCTTTCACCTTCGTGATGCACTAGATTTAATATCTAAACGCCACCCCAATTTAATACAAACTTTTGGAGGCCATGCTATGGCAGCGGGGTTAAGTATTAAAAAAAATGATTTTAAAAAATTTAGTGAAATATTCGAATTAATCTGCCAAGAATTCATAACACCTAATCTGCTAAATCAAACAGTCGAATATGATAAAAGTATTGAGTCTTCAAATTTTAATTACGCTTTAGCCAAAATGATCAATGAGCAGGTTTGGGGACAAGGGTTTCCAGCTCCGTTTTTTGTTGATAATTTTGATGTGGTACATCAAGAGGTTATTGGAGAAAAACATACGAAGTGTTTTCTAAAAAATGAGAATAAATACCATGCAATTTTTTTTAATAATAACCAGACACTACCTGATAAAATAAAAGCTGTTTACTCAATTGATGCAAATGAATTTAATGGAAATAAAAACCTTCAAATAATTATAAAAAGTATTGTGGAATGAAAAAAAAATCAAAAAAAATAGTCATTGGCAATATGAAGATGCACGGTTCATTGGAGTTTAATGAAAGCTATTTTAAAAGCCTTAGGGAAAAGCTAAGCTTATTTAATGAACTATCAATAACCTTATGTGTTCCTTATCCCTATTTGTTTCAAGCGCAAAAAATCTTAATAGGATCCAATATTCAGTGGGGTTGTCAAAACGTAGCAAAGGAATTAGAGGGACCATTTACTGGAGAAGTAAGTGCTTCAATGATTAAGGATTTTCAAGGTGAATTAGTAATTGTCGGTCATTCTGAGAGGAATACAGCTTATTGTGAATCAGATGAAAACATTGCAGAAAAATTTAAAATCATTAAAAAATATAATATGACTCCTCTGCTATGCATCGGAGAAAACCTTATTGAGCGTGAAGCAGGGATAATGGAAAAAGTAGTGTCTGAGCAAATAAAAACTATTCTTGATCTATATGGGCAAGATATTTTTAAAGGATCAATAATTGCATATGAACCAATTTGGGCGATTGGTTCTGACTCAGCTGCAAGTCCTGACCAAATAGAACAAATGTGTAAATTTATAAAGCAATTAATCAATACAAATGTTGAGGATAATGATGATGTAAATATTGTTTATGGTGGCAGTGTAAATGCTAAAAATGCGGTACAATTATGTGAAATTAATGGGGTTGACGGAATATTAATGGGTAGGGCATCTTTAGACCTAAATGAATTCTATGAGATTTGTAATGGTATTCATAAAATTTAATTAAAATTTAAAAAAAGATACATAAAATATGGAAAATTTTGTAACGATTATTCACGTAGCTGTTAGCTTGGCGGTTATAGGATTAGTTTTAGTTCAACACGGCAAAGGAGCCGATGCGGGCGCTGCATTTGGAGGAAATTCTTCTGGCAGTGTTTTTGGTGCACAAGGCTCTGGAAATTTTGTAACGAGACTAACTGCAGTATGTGTAACTATATTCTTTTGCACAAGTATAGGCCTTGCTTATATAGCAAGTAATAAAAATGCAAGTTTTGCTGTTGAACAGATTAAAGAAAATAGCTCTCAATCAGTTGAAACCAAAGAGCAACCTTTTGGGTCAGAAATTGGAGATACTCAAGATATTCCCAATTAACATGACTTTTTAGCTTAGCCGTCGTGGTGGAATTGGTAGACACGCTATCTTGAGGGGGTAGTGACGAAAGTCGTGAGAGTTCGAGTCTCTCCGTCGGCACCATTTTGATGGTATTTTAAATTTAAGGACTGTTTGTGCTAGAAAATTACTTTCCTATTTTAGTGTTCATAATTATCGGCCTTTTTATAGGGCTGGGTCCTCTAATCCTCGGTAAAATATTAAGTACAAGCAAGCCTTACAAAGAAAAAAACTCCCCGTACGAATGCGGATTCGAAGCATTTGAAGATACCCGAATGAAATTTGATGTTAGGTATTACCTTGTAGCAATCTTATTTATTCTTTTTGACCTAGAAATTACATTCCTTTTTCCATGGGCAGTTGTGATTAATAAAATTGGAATGTTTGGATTTGTAGCCATGCTTATATTTCTCTTTATCTTGGTTGTAGGCTTTATCTATGAATGGAAAAAAGGTGCATTAGATTGGGAGTAAATAAATGAGTATCGAAGGAATATTAGAAAAAGGCTATGTTACTACCAACGTAGATACCTTAATCAACTATGCAAGAACTGGTTCACTGTGGCCAATGACTTTTGGGTTGGCATGTTGTGCGGTTGAGATGATGCATGCAGGTGCATCAAGATATGACTTAGACCGATTTGGAGTTGTTTTTAGGGCAAGTCCAAGACAATCTGATGTGATGATCATTGCAGGCACGCTTGTCAATAAAATGGCACCAGCATTAAGGCGTGTATATGATCAAATGGCAGAGCCTAGATGGGTTATATCTATGGGCTCATGCTCAAATGGGGGTGGTTATTATCACTATTCATATTCTGTTGTAAGGGGTAGTGACAGAATTGTTCCAGTAGATATTTATGTTCCCGGATGTCCTCCTACAGCTGAAGCATTAATGTTTGGAATTTTGCAATTACAAAAAAAAATTAAACGTACCAATACAATTGCAAGATGAGCCAAAGTATAAAAAAACAAACTCAATCTCTCAAATCTTTCTTTAAGAAAAAAATGTTATCCATTGATGAAGATAAAGGTGAGATTACTATTACCTTTGATCAAAAAAATATCATTGAGTCTTTAAGGTTTTTAAGAGATAGACCTGAATTTGATTTTAAACAACTGATAGATTTGTGTGGTGTTGATTATCAAGAATACAAAATAGCCGCACAAGATGAGAAAAGATTTTGTGTTGTATGTCATCTCCTATCGCTTAGCAATAATCAACGCTTAAGGGTAAAAGTATTTGCTGATGATGATGAATTTCCAATATTTCCAACAATGACTGAAGTTTGGCCTAATGCGGATTGGTATGAAAGAGAAGCATTTGATTTGTTTGGGTTAATGTTTGTCGATCACCCAGATTTAAGAAGACTTTTGACAGACTACGGTTTTGTTGGGCATCCATTTAGGAAAGACTTTCCTATGATAGGGAAGGTAGAGGTTCGTTATGACCCAACTCTCAAAAGAGTAATTTATGAGCCTGTTTCTATTGATGAGAGAAATAATGTCCCGAGATTGATTCGGGATGAAGGTACTCATCGTGGCTGAGATTAAAAATTATACAATGAATTTTGGACCACAACATCCAGCGGCACATGGCGTTTTAAGGCTTGTGCTCGAGATGGATGGTGAAGTGATTCAGCGCGTTGATCCTCATATTGGTTTATTACATCGGGCAACTGAAAAGCTAGCTGAAAATAGGACATATCTTCAATCTGTTCCTTATATGGATCGTCTTGACTACGTTTCTATGATGATGAATGAGCATGCTTATGTGATGACAATAGAAAAGTTATTACAGTTAAAAGTACCTATTCGCGCTCAATATATTCGAGTTTTGTTTGACGAAATTACAAGAATACTTAATCACCTACTCTGGTTGGGAGCCCACGCTCTTGATGTCGGGGCTATGACGGTTTTCTTGTATGCATTTAGAGAACGAGAAGATTTATTTGATTGCTACGAGGCAGTGTCTGGAGCAAGAATGCATGCAGCCTACTACCGACCGGGCGGTGTATATCGAGACTTACCGTCTAAGATGCCCCAATTTCAACCATCAAAAAAACAAAGCACATCAGAAATAAACAAACTGAATAAAAATAGAACAGGATCTTTGCTTGATTTTATTGAGGATTTTTCTAAAAGATTCCCAACTTATGTAGACGAATATGAAACACTTCTGACAGATAACCGAATTTGGAAGCAAAGAACTGTCGGTATTGGTGTTGTTGATCCAGATCGAGCAGTCGCGCTAGGAATGACAGGCCCAATGTTAAGGGGCTCAGGAGTTGAATGGGATTTGCGAAAAAAACAACCCTACGAAACGTATAGTGATTTAGATTTTAAAATACCCATCGGAAAAGAAGGAGATTGTTATGATCGTTATTTAGTAAGAATGGAGGAGATGAGGGAATCCAATAAAATCATTAAACAGTGTATTGATTGGCTCAGAGTAAATCCCGGGCCAGTAATTTCTAATGATAATAAAGTGAGTCCACCATCTAGATCAGAAATGAAAGAGGACATGGAATCGATGATTCATCATTTTAAATTGTTTACAGAGGGCTTTCATATCCCCAAAGGTGAGGCCTATGCAGCAGTAGAGCATCCAAAAGGTGAATTTGGGACCTATATCATCTCTGATGGAGCAAATAAACCTTATCGACTTAAAATTAGGGCGCCAGGCTTTCCACATTTGGCGGCAATAAATGAAATGACAAAGGGACATATGCTCTCAGATTTAGTAGCAATTATTGGTACTCAAGATATCGTGTTTGGGGAGATTGATAGATAGTGCTGACCAAAATTACAAGAAAAAAAATAGATAGGGAATTAAAAAAATTCCCTATTGACCAAAAACAATCAGCTATTATTGCAGCGCTTCAAATAATTCAAACTGAAAATGGTTTTTTAACAGATGAGTTAATTGCATTCGCTGCAGATTACTTAGCTATGCCAAAAATTGCAGCAATGGAAGTAGCAACTTTTTATAATATGTTTGAATTAAAGCCGGCTGGAAAATACAAAATTTCAGTTTGTACAAATATCTCATGTGCCTTAAGAGAGGCTGACGATATCGTATGTCATCTTCGAAAAAAACTTAATATCGATTTTAATGAGATCACAAAGGATAGCAAATTTAGCCTGAAAGAAAGTGAGTGTATGGGTGCATGCGGTGGGGCACCTTTAATGACAATTAATAACCACAAAATGTATGAGTTTTTAACGCCTCAAAAAGTTGATCAAATCCTTGAGGAGCTAGATTAAATAAATGCTAATTAATAATCCAGACAATGTAACAAAGGATAATGATGTGTTCCCTATATGCTTGAGGACATCTAATCTAGAGAATTCATCAAGCCTACAAACTTACCTAAGTGTTGGAGGATATAAGCAAATTCAAAGAATTTTAAAAGAAAAAATATCTCCAGAAAAATTAATTGAGGAGATTAAAATCTCTGGTCTCAGAGGGAGAGGGGGAGCAGGTTTTCCTACCGGCATAAAATGGTCATTCATACCAAATGACTCGGCTGGAATAAAATATATAGTTTGTAATAGTGATGAAGGTGAGCCGGGTACATTTAAAGACAGAGAAATAATTAAAAAAAATCCTCATCAATTAATTGAGGGAATGACAATCGCTGCATATATTATGGGTGCGCAAGTTGGATATAACTATATTCATGGGGAGATATGGGAAGAGTATGAGTCATTTGAAAAAGCGTTAGCTGAAGCAAAAAAAGCAAACTTCCTGGGTAAATCAATTTGTGGGTTAGGTTTTGATTTTGAATTATATGCATTCCATGGGTACGGCGCATATATTTGTGGTGAGGAAACTGCACTCATTGAATCTATTGAGGGCAAAAAGGGACAACCAAGATTTAAACCACCTTTCCCAGCAACATATGGTATCTATGGACGACCGACAAATGTTAATAATACCGAGACATACGCGACAATTCCTTGGATTATGCAAAATGGTGGAGAAAGTTTTGCAAATATTGGTGTAGAAAATTCAGGAGGAACCAAGATATTCTCCGTATCAGGTCATATTGAAAAGCCAGGAAACTATGAAATACCAATGGGGATGCCATTTAAAACATTACTAGAATTATCTGGAGGAGTTTGGAAGGGAAGAAAATTAAAAGCAGTAATTCCTGGAGGACCTTCAACACCAGTTCTTCCTGCCGCAGAAATTATGAAAGCAACTCTTGATTATGATGGCTTAAAAAATTCAGGCTCGAGTGTCGGTGCAGGTTCACTTATTGTGATGGATGAAACCACCTGCATGGTGACAACCCTTAAGAGATTGTCTTATTTCTTTTATGAAGAATCATGTGGTCAATGCACTCCTTGCCGAGAAGGAACAGGCTGGGTTTATAGAGTAATCAAAAGAATTGTCGATGGTAATGGTAAACCTGAGGATATCGATCTACTTTTAGATGTCAGTAAAAAAATTTCAGGACGAACGATTTGCGCACTTGGTGATGCAGCAGCAGTGCCTGTATTAAGTTTTATTAAACATTTTAAAGATGAATTTAAATACTTTATAAAAAATGGTAAAAGCATGATGGATACTAACTCATGATTAAGATTAAAATTGATGGGAAGGTGTTGGAGGTTAAACCCAAGACATCAATTATTGAGGTAGCTGACAAGGTAGGAATTGATATACCTCGTTTCTGTTACCACAAGAAACTCAGCGTAGCTGCAAACTGCAGAATGTGTCTCGTAGAAGTAAAGAACTTTGCCAAACCCCTCCCTGCTTGTGCTACCCAGGTGATGGAAGGTATGGAGATTTCTACAAAATCAAAATTTACCAAGGATACGCAAAAAAGTGTAATGGAGTTTTTACTTATTAACCATCCCTTAGATTGCCCTATTTGTGATCAGGGAGGTGAGTGTGATCTGCAGGATACAGCCGTTGCCTATGGAGCTAATAAATCAAGATACACCGAAGAAAAGCGAGTGGTCTTCGATAAAAATATTGGCCCATTAATTTCAACTGACTTAACGCGCTGTATTCAATGTACCAGATGTGTAAGGTTTCTTAAGGAAGTAGGTGGTATGGCTGAACTAGGATTGATAGGTAGGGGCGAGCATGCTGAAATTTCTGCTTACGTCGATAAATCAGTTGAATCTGAATTATCCGGAAATATTATTGACTTATGTCCTGTAGGAGCACTTACATCTAAGCCCTTTAGATATTCCGCAAGAAGTTGGGAGCTTTCAAGAAGAAGTACAATTTCATGTCATGACAGTTTAGGTTCAAATATGGAAGCTCATGTGAAAGATGACATTGTTAAAAGGGTCATACCAAAAGAAAACGAATCGATTAATGAGTGCTGGATATCAGATAGGGACCGATTTTCATACGAAGGTCTTTATCATAAAGACAGAATTAACCTTCCCTTAAAAAGAGTAAAAAATCAATGGGAAGAGATTGACTGGGAAGAAGCTTACGAGCTAATTGAAAAAAATATAACAGATATTAATACTAAAAAATCTGATCAAATAGGGATCGTTTGTTCTCCACAGAGTACTTTGGAAGAAGGTTTTTTATTAAAAAAAATTGCCAAAGAACTAAATACTTCTCATATTGATTATCACCTTCTTGAAAAAAGCTTTTCTAAAAATAATAATTGGCTAGGTTGTAAAATTGATGAAATAGAGTCCCATGATGCAATTTTGGTTGTCGGCTCAAATTTAAAACATGATCAACCATTGCTTGCACATCGATTTAGAAGGTACGCAAATAAAAAAAATAATTTCTCAATTATTACCTCGTATGATGATTTTCATTCAACTCATTGTTTGGAAAAAATTATTGTAAATCCTTCAGCGTATCTAAATTATTTATTAATGATCCTAAAAGAGATTCAGTTAATTACAAAATATAAAATTAATTCTCAGGGAATAAAAAATACTCTAAAGGTTTTGAAGTCATCCAATGAGACAAAAAAAATTGCTCAAAGCCTCTTATCAACAAAAAGTAAGGCAATATTTTTAGGTCATCAAATATTACACTTAGAAGATGGCGACAATATAAAGTTTGTTGCAATGCATATCGCTCAAGCAACTGAAGCTACTTTAGGTCTCTTGCCGGGTGATGCAAATAGTGTTGGATTAAATGAACTCAATTTAAATTCAAACAATATATCAACAGATAAAATTTTGAGTCAAAAAAAAGAAGCATACATAATGATGAATTTTGATCCATTGTATGATTATCATTCACCCAAAAAAATAAATGATGCACTTAAAAATGCAAAATTTAATTTAGCAATTTCTCCATATATATCTGATTCTTTTAAAGAGTTTGATGTCGTTTTGCCAATGACCCCATTTACTGAAACATCTGGGACATTTATGAATATGGAGAAAAGAATACAATCATTTTCTGCAGTAACACCTCCCTTCGGACAAGCAAGGCCAGGTTGGAAAATATTAAGAGTATTAGCAAATTTTTTACAATTTGAAGGTTTTTTATATGACTCATCTGAAGACGTAAAAACTGATGTCATGATTGAGTTGGATAAAAAAAATGAATATATCCTTATAGATTTTAAGCCGAGTAAAATTACGAAAGGCCTTGAAACACTAAATCTTATTAAGGCGAATGACTCAGATATGATTGTTAGAAGGGCCTCCTCGCTGCATAAAAATAAAAAAAATCAAAACTGCTGCTTAATTAATCCTTCTACAATGCTTAAGAAGGGTTTAATAGATGGTCAAAAAATTATGATTTCTTCATCTGAAGCTGAAGTTTTAATTAACGTTAAAGCAGATGAAAATGTTTGTTCAAATGTGATCGCTATTTTTGGAAAGCAAGATGAAACATTTTCCCTGGGCATGCACAATAAAGTGAAAATTAAAAAAGCCTAATGCTTATGGAAAATATTTTTACACAGCTACCTGAAATTTTTAGTACAACGCTTTGGACAATTTTAAAAATTATGGCAATTGTAATTCCATTGATGATTTCAGTCGCTTATTTAACATACTTTGAAAGAAGGGTGATCGGTTTTATGCAGGGTAGATTAGGACCAAATAGAGTTGGATACTTCGGCCTTCTTCAACCTATAGCGGATGCATTGAAGTTGATGTTTAAGGAAATAATCCATCCTACAAAATCAAATAATCTTTTATTCCTCCTCGCACCAGTGTTAACTATTGCACCAGCTTTTGCGGCTTGGGCTGTAATACCATTCGATGCAGAGCTTGTTTTGTCTGATATCAACGCAGGACTGCTTTATGTTTTAGCGATGACATCGATTGCTGTTTATGGCGTCATCATTGCTGGTTGGGCTTCAAATTCAAAATATGCTTTTTTAGGTAGTTTGCGCTCAGCTGCACAGATTGTTTCGTATGAAATAGCAATGGGCTTTACATTAGTCGGTGTTTTAATGTGTGCAAATAGCCTAAACTTAGGTGAAATTGTTATTGGTCAATCTGGGGGTATTTTACAATGGTATATTTGGCCACTTTTCCCTCTATTTATTATTTATTTTATAAGTGCAGTTGCTGAGACTAACCGAGCTCCTTTTGATGTAGCAGAAGGTGAGTCTGAGATTGTGGCTGGCTTCCACGTCGAATATTCTGGCATGGCCTTTGCAGTATTCTTTCTTGCTGAATATGCAAATATGATTCTTGTATCAATGCTTGCTGCGTTGATGTTTTTAGGGGGATGGCTGTCTCCTTTTGATTTTTTCCCTGATGGTATTGTATGGTTATTATTAAAAGTCGCTTTCTTGCTCTTCTTTTTCTTGTGGTTTAGAGCAACATTTCCTAGATACAGATACGATCAAATTATGAGACTAGGCTGGAAAATATTTATTCCTATCACTATATTTTGGATAATTTTTGTTGGGTTTATGATGCAAACACCATATCGGGAGATGTTTCATTAAAAAATATGTTTAAAAAAATAAAACACTATTTGAAAAGTTTAACGCTATATGAGTTAATTATTGGTCTTGGACTAACTGGCAGATATTTTTTTTCAAAGAAAATAACTATTCAATACCCTGAAGAGCGCACTCCTCAATCCCCTAGATTTAGAGGTTTACATGCATTGAGAAGATATCCTAATGGCGAAGAACGTTGTATTGCATGTAAGCTTTGTGAGGCTGTATGTCCCGCAATGGCTATTACAATCAAATCTGAAATGAGAGAGGATAATACAAGAAGAACGACGCAATATGATATTGATCTGACCAAATGTATATTCTGTGGGTTTTGTGAGGAATCATGCCCAGTAGATTCTATTGTAGAAACTCGAATTTTGGACTATCACGGTGAGGAAAGAGGAGATTTGGTATATACAAAAGAAATGCTGTTAAAGGTTGGTGATAAATACGAAGATCAAATCGCAAAGGACAGAAAAGAAGAGGAAAGTTATAGGTGATGGACTATTCTTCTGCTGTTTTTTATTTTTTTTCCTTTATCTTGCTTTTCTCAGCTATCAAAGTTATTACTTCTAAAAATCCAATTTTATCAGCATTATTTCTTGTACTTTCTTTTTTTAGCGCGGCCGGTTTATGGTTATTGCTACAAGCAGAATTCTTAGCTATTGCACTTGTACTTGTATATGTTGGCGCAGTGATGGTTTTATTTTTATTTGTCATCATGATGATTGATATCAATACTGAGGTAATGAAAAAAGGATTTTGGAATTACTTTCCCGCTATAGGCTTTGTATCAATCATTATGTTGACTGAGATTATTCTTGTTCTTAATAAGCCTTTTTTTAAGACTCCAGCATTATTTAAAGCGCCTATAAAGAGCAATACAGATGCAATAGGTGAAGTACTATACAGTGATTACATCTTACCTTTTGAAATTGCAGCCATAATACTTTTAGTCGCAATCATCGCAGCTATTGCACTTACATTGAGAGGAAAAAAAATGCATAAAGGCATTGATCCAGCCATACAAATTAGTGTCAAAAAATCTGATCGACTTAAAATGGTTGATATGGGGATAAACAAAACCAAAATAAAAAAGAGAGTTAAAAGAAGTTGATTAATTTATCTCATTTTTTAATTTTGGCTGCCATGCTCTTTATGATAGGTGTTGTAGGAATTTTTTTAAATAGAAAGAACATTATCATACTTTTGATGGCGATTGAGTTGATGTTGCTTGCGGTCAATATGAACTTTATTGCATTTAGTTATTATTTAGGTGATATTGCAGGTCAAATATTTGTCTTCTTTATTTTGACTGTCGCAGCAGCAGAGGCGGCAATTGGACTTGCAATTATTATCATCGTCTTTAGAAATAACCGTTCAATTGATGTTGAAGACATTAATCGATTGAAAGGGTGACAATGACAATATTAAATATTCTAACCGTCATACCTTTAGCTCCATTATTTGCAGCATGCTTTGTAGGGCTTTTTGGTAAAAAATTACCAAAATACTTTTCCTTCGGAGTTCCTATTTTTGGCGTATCCATTGCGTTTGCTTTGTCAGTTTATTCGCTTTACCTTACACTTTACGGCTTTAAATTAAATGAAACTGTATATACCTGGCTTGCATCTGGAGGCTACATATTTGAAGTTGGTTTTTTAATTGATACTCTTTCTGCTGTCATGATGGTAATTGTTACTTTTATCTCTCTTATGGTCCATATCTATACAATCAGTTACATGAAAGATGACAGTGGTTTTAGTCGATTTTTTAGTTACATCTCTCTTTTCACCTTTGCAATGCTGATGCTAGTGATGAGCAATAATTTTTTACAACTCTTCTTTGGTTGGGAGGCTGTTGGACTAGTCTCTTATTTGTTAATAGGGTTTTGGTATAAAAAACCAAGGGCAATTTATGCAAATCTAAAAGCTTTTTTAGTTAATAGAGTGGGAGATTTTGGTTTAATACTCGGTGTTGCTTTGATCATGTTTTGGTTTGGTACTTTGGACTATCAGGAAGTATTTAATAGACTTCCTGCTCTGTATTCACAAGATATAGTTTTATTCAATACTTCAATTTCATTGGTTACTGTAATAGGAGTCTGCTTATTTATAGGTGCGATGGGAAAATCTGCTCAAGTTCCTTTGCATGTTTGGTTGCCGGATTCTATGGAAGGACCAACGCCAATCTCTGCATTGATACATGCAGCTACTATGGTTACTGCAGGCATTTATTTAGTGGCACGTATGTCTCCATTATTTGAATTATCAGATTTTGTTCTTTCATTAGTAATTGTTATCGGAGCAATCACTGCAATATCAATGGGCATTTTAGGTATTGTTCAAAACGATATTAAAAAAATAATTGCTTACTCAACATTATCACAGTTAGGTTACATGACGGTTGCATTAGGTGTTTCTGCTTATTCTGTAGCTATTTTTCATTTGCTCACCCATGCTTTTTTCAAAGCATTACTTTTTTTAGGGGCGGGCTCTGTAATTATCGGAATGCATCATGATCAAGATATAACCCAAATGGGAGGGTTAAAAAAATACATGCCTGTGACTGCCCTCACTTTTTTAATTGGCTCCTTATCTCTAATAGGTACCCCATTATTCTCTGGGTTTTATTCAAAAGAAACGATTATTGAAGCAGCAAGCTTAAGTTCAGCATGGGGAGCTAATTTTGCTTACTACGCATTAGTGTTCGGGGTGTTCTTCACAGCACTTTATAGTTTTAGGCTTTATTTTTTAGTCTTTTGTGGTGAGGAAAGTTGGCATAACATACGTCGTAAGAAAAATGAGCATGGCCTAAAGAGTAAGGAGTACCCCGTTGAAAGCTCAAAAATTATTACTATCCCTTTGGTTATATTGGCTATCCCATCTATTTTTATTGGTTTGATTTTGATAGACCCATTGGTATATGGCAATTTCTTTGATGGCAATATAACCGTTAATAACAAAATTCATACCAATATGGATTTGCTTGCAAGTCGTTATCATGGGGTATTACCAATGGCAGTTCATAGCTTATTTACACTTCCTCTATGGTTTGCGATAGCTGGTGTTTTATTAGCATGGGCATTATTCATAAAAAAAATAAAAATTAATTTTCAATTTCCTACACCTTTGAAGAGTATTTTAAAAAATAATTATGGTTTTGATGCTTTTAATGAAAAATTTATCGCCAAGGGTATTTTAAAACTCGGAAATTTTTTATCAAGCAAGGTAGATATAAAAATTATCGATCACACATTCGTTAATGGATCTGGCAGGTTAGTTGCTTATTTTGCTAACAAACTAAAACTAATTCAAAGTGGCTATATATATCATTACGCCTTTTTTATGATCATCGGATTATTTTTATTAATTACATTTTTTGTGAGAACTTAGGGTGATAGCGAATCATATTTTATCAATCGCAATTTGGTCACCAATATTTTTTGGTATCTTATTGCTCCTTTTAAATAAAAAATTAAGCACAAGAAAAATTAATTATCTTGCTTTATTGGGTGCTCTTGTTTCTTTTATCGTAACTATTCCTATTTACAAAAACTTTAATACCACTTTATCAACCTTTCAATTTCAAGAGTTTCATCATTGGATTACGCCATTCAATATTAACTATCACCTTGGAGTTGATGGATTTTCAGTTCCACTGATCCTTTTAACTAGCTTTATGACCATTATGGTTATTTTGATTTCATATCAATCACAAAGATTTAAATCTGCAAGCTATTACAGTGCTTTCTTGATTATGTCCGGATTAATGATTGGTGTTTTTTGTGCTCTCGATTCAATCTTATACTATATTTTTTGGGAGGCAATGTTGATTCCAATGTTTTTAATAATTGGAATTTGGGGTGGCCCAAATAGAATTTACGCAACCATCAAATTTTTCTTATACACAGTTTTAGGCTCGCTATTAATGTTATTGGCTTTTTTGTACCTCTATTTTAAAAGTGGAACCTTTTCAATTATTGACTACTACTACTTACCTATTTCTTTGGAAGCGCAAATCCTCATTTTTCTTGCTTTTTTTATGGCTTTTGCGGTCAAAATTCCAATGTGGCCTTTACATACATGGCTCCCTGATGCCCATGTGCAAGCACCAACAGGAGGCTCAGTGATATTAGCAGCGATTATGTTAAAACTGGGAGGGTATAGTTTCATTCGTTTCGCAATGCCCATTGCTCCTGATGCCACTTTATTACTTAAGCCCCTTATGATTTCGTTGTCACTAGTTGCTATCGTCTACATTGCACTTGTAGCTTTAATTCAAAAGGATATGAAAAAATTAATCGCGTATTCATCAATATCTCATATGGGATTTGTTACCTTAGGTTTATTTTTAGTATCTCCATTAGCTGTTGAAGGGGCCTATATTCAAATGATTTCTCATGGCTTTATCTCGGCTGCTTTGTTTATATGTGTTGGCATACTTTATGATCAAACCCATACGAGAGAAATAAAAAATTATGGTGGTGTAATTAATAAAATGCCATTGTTTACAGCATTTGTAGTTTTCTTCGCAATGGCAAACGCAGGACTTCCTGGTACCTCAGGTTTTGTTGGAGAGTTCATGGTTATTTTGGGTTCGATGAAGGAAAATTTTTGGATAGCCTTTATTGCAGCAACCACATTAATATTAGGAGCTTCGTACTCACTATGGCTAATTAAAAGAGTTTTTTATGGTGATATAGGTAACGCAGCTGTAGCAAAACTATCAGATATCAATGCAAGAGAGGTCATGATTCTTGGGGCGCTTGCCTCGTTAATCATTTTTGTGGGTGTTTATCCCAAAATAATTTCAGACATTACAAATTCGTCGGTTTTACAATTTATTGAGTTGGTAAGTTTTTCTAAGGCAGGTGTCTTATGAGTAACTTAATATTACAATTGACTTTATTGTCCCCTGAAATTTTTGTAGCTCTTATGGCAATGCTTATATTGTTGTTAGATTTATTTATTCAAGATAAAAATAAGCATTTGATTTATGGTTTATCTCAACTCACCCTTCTTGTTGCAGGTCTGTTAACAGCATCGCTTGGTTTTAGCGAACCACAATTTGCTTTTAAAGATATGTTTGTTTTTGATAGTCTTGCTCTGTTTTTAAAAATGATGAGTTTCATTACTTTGTCTATTGTATTTATTTACAGCAGAAACTATCTGCTTAATAAAAAATTACTAACTGGGGAATATTTCAGCCTATCCCTTTTTGCACTCTTAGGTGTCATGTTGATGATTTCAAGTAGGAACTTATTATTGATGTATATGGGTTTAGAGTTACTTTCTTTAAGTTTGTATGCCCTTATAGCGCTTAATAGAGATGATAAAAAATCAAATGAGGCGGCGATTAAGTATTTTGTTTTGGGCGCATTAGCTTCCGGTCTTCTTCTTTATGGAATGTCAATGCTATATGGATTATCGGGGTCACTAGATCTCTATACAATTGGCAATGTTATTCAAACACAAGAAATTAATTCAGAATTACTAGTATTTGGATTGGTATTTATTGTTGTCGGAATAGCTTTTAAGTTGGGTGCAGTCCCTTTCCAAATGTGGGTACCTGACGTTTATGAAGGCTCAATTACACCCGTTACCATGATGATAAGCACCGTTCCGAAGTTTGCTGCCGTTGCAATGTTAATCCGATTTCTTTTTCAAAGTTTAGATTATTTAATAGTTGATTGGCAACAAATGTTATTAATTATGGCAATACTATCAATGATTATTGGTAATATTACCGCGATAGCCCAGAAAAAAATTAAAAGAATGTTAGCCTACTCAACCATTTCTCATATTGGATTTATTTTGCTTGGTTTCTATGCTGGAACAATTGGTGGAGTGCAGGCTTCAATTTTTTATCTAACAACTTATATTATGATGACGCTTGCTGTTTTTGGACTTATTATCCTTTTATCAAATACGCAAAAATCAATCGAATTTATTGACGATCTCAAAGGTTTGAGCCAAACAAAACCATGGGAAGCTTTTTTAATGATGATAGTTATGTTTAGCCTTGCCGGCATACCGCCAACGATTGGATTTTATGCAAAATTTTCTGTGCTTCAGGCTGTGATAGATCAAGAAGTTATTTGGCCAGCTGTAGTAGCAATAATTATGGCATTAATAGGCATGTATTATTACCTCAGGATTATCAGATTAATGTATTTTGAAAAATCAGATAAAAAGCTTAAGACAAAAACTTCTTTACCGATGCTTTCTGTCTTAACAATTAATGCGGGCGGTTTGTTAGTTCTAGGTATTTTTCCTAAAACTTTAATGAGTATTAGTGCGTTAGCAGTAGGGGGAAGCTTGTAATGTTAATTTGGTTGCTATTTTTTATTTCTATCGTCGCTGCCAATTTACCATGGCTCAATAAATCTTTTTTAATTTTTAAAACCTTAAAGAAACCAAAAAAATTGCCAGTCATCTTCATTGAGATTGTATGTATGTATTTTTTACTTGGCTTGATATTCTTTTTTGTTGAAAAAAAATCTATAGGAAATGTGCACTCTCAGGATTGGGAGTTTTATGCGGTCACATTTTTCCTTTTTTTGGTATTTTCATTTCCTGGCTTCATTTACAAGGTCATTTGGAAGTAAAAAATAAAAGATTACTGATTGTCGGTTGCGGAAAGCTAGGACAGCAAGTAGGATTATTTGCGAAAGATATGCCCCTAGACTTAATTGGCCTTAAAAGAAAAAAAATAACTTCAACTAATTTAAAAATTTTAGAGCAGGATATATTTGAGGAATCATTTTTTGATAAGGTAAAAAATTTTTCACCCCACTTTATTATTTATTGCTTATCATCAGATAGCCCATCAGAAAAGAGCTACCAAAAAAACTATGTCGATGGTTTGAAGCAAGTTATTGAATCAACAAAATACAGCAAAAATTTTCAACACCTCTTCTTTATTTCAAGTACAAGTGTTTATGGAGAAAATTCAGGTCAATTTATAGATGAATTTTCAGAAACTGCTCCAGAAAATTATAGGGGTATTATTTTGCTTGAAGCTGAGAGATTAATGGAGTCAGTTGATTTTAACTATACAGTCATAAGGCTCTCAGGTATCTATGGGACAGGAAGAAATTACATGATTAATTTGTCACAAGATATAGCTCGATGGCCAGAATTTGATAGATGGACGAACAGAGTAAATGAACAGGATGCAGCCAGATTCATTCTATTTTTACTCACGCAATGCCTAAACAATAAAGTCCCTGAAAAGCTTTACCTTCTATCTGATAAAGATCCTGTTAGATTATATGATTTATTAAATTGGATAAGGCAACAACTTAATTTGAATGAAAATAGTAAGTCAAACTTAAGACCTGTTTTAGGTAAACGTCTAAGGTCACTCATCATTCCCACTCTTAAATTTAAATATAAATTTCCAAGTTATAAGCTTGGTTATAAAAAACTTCTTAATGAGGAAAAAGATTTTTTATAAGGCCACAGCTTATTTGATTCAGACTTCACCCTAGTATAGAATAGCCCATTAATTATAGGCGCGTAGCTCAGCTGGTTAGAGCACCACATTGACATTGTGGGGGTCGTTGGTTCGAATCCAATCGTGCCTACCAACAGATAGATAATGCTATCTTGATTGTGTAAAACCTTATAAAATATTTTTTATTTACTTTATTAATATATGCCAAATATTACGCTCCCTGATGGTTCAGTAAAAAAATATAATCAGGCTGTATCTATTGCTGATGTTGCCAAAGATATTGGTGAAGGTTTAGCTCGAGCGGCGTTAGCAGGAAAAATTCAAAACCAATTAGTGGATTTGAGTTATGAGATTACTGAAGACACAAGCCTATCTATTATTACTTCAAAAAGCTCTGAAAGCCTTGATGTTATTAGACACTCTGCTGCACACTTATTAGCTCAAGCCGTAAAAAATATTTTCCCTGAAGCTCAAGTAACTATTGGACCTGTTATAGAGGATGGATTTTATTATGATTTTTCTTACAAGCGTCCATTTACTCCTGAGGATTTAGTTCGAATTGAAAAAAAAATGAGTGAACTTGCTAAGCAAAATATTGAAATTAATAGAAAGGTAATGCAAAGACAGGCCGCAATTGATTATTTTGATTCTATCGGTGAAAAATATAAATCTGAAATAATTTCTTCTATACCCGAAGGGGAGGAAGTTTCTCTTTACGAACAAGGAGACTTTACCGATCTATGCAGAGGTCCTCATGTTCCATCTACAGGAAAGTTAAAAGTTTTTAAATTAATGAAGCTTGCTGGTGCTTACTGGAGAGGTGATTCAAAAAATGAAATGCTACAGAGAATTTATGGCACTGCTTGGAATAACAAGGATGAATTAAAAGATTACCTAACAAGATTAGAAGAGGCTGATAAAAGAGACCACCGTAAGCTCGGGAAGTTATTAAACCTTTTTCATATGCAAGATACATCACCTGGTATGGTTTTTTGGCATGCTAAAGGATGGTCAATTTGGCTTGAAACTGAAAATTATCTGCGTCAAAAATTTCTTGACTATGGTTACGAAGAAATCAAAACACCTACAGTTCTTGATAAAGAGCTGTGGAAAAGCTCAGGGCATTGGGACAATTATCATGAAAATATGTTTACGACCGCTTCAGAGAATAGAGAGTACGCAGTAAAACCTATGAACTGTCCTGGGCATGTTCAAATTTTTAATAATAGCCTTCACAGTTATAGAGACTTACCCCTTAGGTTGGCAGAATTTGGTTCATGTCATCGTAATGAGCCTTCTGGAGCCCTTCATGGTTTATTAAGGGTCAGGGGATTTACTCAAGATGATGCTCATATCTTTTGTACCGAAGAACAAATAAAAAGTGAGGTGAAGGATTTTAGTAAAATGTTATATGAGGTCTATGCAGATTTTGGCTTTGATAATGTTTTGGTAATGCTGTCAACAAGACCTGAAAAAAGAGTAGGAACGGATGATATTTGGGAAAAAGCTGAACTGGCCCTAGAGGAAGCGCTTAAAGAGACAGGGATCAAATATACTTTGCAAGAAGGTGAGGGGGCTTTTTATGGGCCAAAGATAGAATATTCTCTTAAAGATAGCTTGGGTAGAATATGGCAATGTGGCACGATCCAGCTTGATTTTAATTTACCAGAGAGATTAGGAGCGGAATATATTTCGGAGGATAATAGCCGAAAAAATCCTGTGATGCTTCATAGGGCAATTGTAGGGTCAATGGAGAGATTTATTGGAATTTTGATAGAACACTATGCCGGATTTATGCCTCTATGGTTGTCACCAATACAGGTAATCGTGTTAAATATTGCAGATGCACATAGCGGTTATGCTAATGAAGTTACAGAGTCGTTAAAGCGAAATAATATCAGATGTAAATCAGACTTGAGAAATGAGAAGATTACCTATAAAATACGCGAACATAGCATTCAGAGAGTTCCTTACATTTTGGTTGTTGGAGACAGAGAAAAAGAAAATAACCAAGTTTCAGTAAGAAATCAAAAGGGTGAAGACCTTGGTTCAATGACTTTAGATGCGTTGGTAAAGAATTTAAAAAAAGAGATTTCTGATAAATCTTAAATGTTTTATTTGATTAAAAAAATTTAGGGAGTTTGTTATAGCGCTTGATAAGAATGTTCGCATTAACCGTGATATTACTGCTGAAGAAATAAGGTTAGTAGGTGTTAAGGGAGAAGCGCTTGGGATTGTTAATCTAGCTGAAGCATTCGCACAAGCAGAAGAACTCGATACAGACTTAGTTGAAATTGCACCAAAAGCAGCACCACCTGTATGTAGGTTAATGGATTTTGGTAAGTATAAGTATGCACAAAGTAAACAAATGCATGCAGCTAGAATGAAACAAAAAAATGTTCAGGTTAAAGAAATCAAGTTTAGACCTGGAACAGATGATGGTGATTACAACATTAAGTTACGTAAAATCATCGCCTTTTTGACGGTTGGAGACAAAGTTAAGGTCACCTTAAGATTTAGAGGAAGAGAGATTACTTTTCAGCAACTGGGATTGGCTTTATTAAAAAGGGTAGAAGCAGATTTATTGGATTATGCAGTTGTTGAGCAGTTTCCCAAAATGGAAGGGAGACAAATGGTAATGGTTCTGCAGCCACATAAAAATCCAAAAGCTAATAGTAAAGCTAAAACGGATGAAGTAAATGAGGAAAAAGAAGCAGAAGAAAAGTAGTAAATATTTGTGATAAGGCTAATAGGCATGCCGAAGCACTTTTATAAATAACAATAAGGAGAAAAAAATGCCAAAAATGAAAACCAAAAGTGGTGCTAAGAAACGTTTCAAGTTTCTCGGTAATGGCTTAATTAAGAGAACCCATTCGCACCTACGTCATATTCTTACCAAAAAGACAACAAAGCAAAAGAGAAATCTTAGAGGTACAACAATTATTTCGTCAACCGACTCAAAAAGAGTTCGTTCGATGATGCCAACACGCTAAGGAGTATGCTATGCCAAGAGTAAAAAGAGGCGTAACTGCCAAAGCAAGACATAAAAAAGTTTTTGACGCTGCAAAAGGCTTTCGTGGAAGAAGAAAAAATGTATACAGAGTAGCAAAACAAGCAGTCATGAAAGCAGGTCAGTACGCCTATCGTGACAGAAGACAAAAAAAGAGAATATTTAGGGTTCTTTGGATTGCAAGAATTAATGCAGGAGCCAGAGAGTGTGGCTTGAACTACAGTAGATTTATGAACGGATTAAAGAAGGCTTCTGTTGAGGTAGACAGAAAAGTTTTAGCGGATATGGCTGTGTTTGATAAGCCTGCTTTTGCAAAGTTTGTAGACATTGCAAAATCAAGCCTCGGAGCTGCCTAACTTAAATAAAATTATAAAAGGGGGCTTTAAGCCTCCTTTTTTAATTATAATTAAATATTATGAAAGAATTAAAAAAATTAATTCAACAAGCAAAAGATGACTTTTCAAAAGTATCTGAACTCTCTGATTTAGATCATGTTAAGTCTAAGTATCTTGGAAAGCAGGGTCCTTTAACTGAAGCAATGAAAGGGTTATCAAGCCTACCAAGCGAAGAAAAACCAATAGTTGGCAGTCTGATAAATGAAATAAAAAAATCTATCGAGAAAGCACTAGGGGATAGAAAATCAGAGATTCAAGTTCAACTAATGAACGATCAACTTAAAAATGAAAATATTGATGTTACCTTGGATGGGAAAAAACAAAATAAGGGGACACTTCATCCAATATCAATTACCATAAAAAAAATCGAGTCAATTTTCAATTCAATAGGGTTTAGTTCAGCCGATGGACCAGAAATTGAAGATGATTATCATAACTTCACAGCCTTAAATATACCAGAGTCCCATCCAGCCAGAGCGATGCACGATACTTTTTATTTGAACAAAGAGTATGTTTTAAGAACACATACATCATCTGTTCAGATTAGGTATATGGAAAATAATCCTCCTCCTTTAAGAATTATTTCACCAGGAAGGGTCTATAGAGTGGATTCAGATGCGACACATTCACCTATGTTCCATCAAATAGAAGGTTTATGGATTGATAAAAAAATAAGTTTTGCAAATTTAAAGTGGGTTACACAAAGCTTTCTACAGAAATTCTTTGAAAATGATAAATTAAAGATTAGATTTAGGCCATCATTTTTCCCATTTACAGAACCATCCGCTGAAATTGACATGGAATGGAATGGAGGTTGGTTGGAAATAGGGGGTTGCGGTATGGTTCATCCCAATGTCTTGTCACAAGCAGGAATCGATCATGATTTATTTCAAGGGTTTGCATTTGGTTTAGGTGTCGAGAGATTGGCAATGTTGAAGTATGGTATTAATGATCTTAGGCCATTTTTTAATCATGATATCCGTTTCTTGAATCAATTTAAGGTCTAAGCATGCAATTTTCTAAAAAATGGCTCAATGAATTCGTCGATAAAGATTTAAACGAAATTAAGTTAAGCGATATATTAACTCAAGGGGGACTCGAGGTTGAAGAAATTGAAGATCTGTCTTTAATATCTGATCTTGTTGTAGTGGGTGAGATTATTGAGATACAAAAACATCCCAATGCCGACCGTCTAAATGTTTGCCAAGTTAATGTTGGAGAAAAGGAAAATCTTCAAATTGTTTGTGGCGCTCCAAATGCAAGAGTCGGTATCAAGATTCCTTGTGCAAGAGTAGGTACAAAGTTGGATAAATTTGAAATTAAACAAGCAAAACTAAGAGGCGTTGATTCTAGTGGTATGTTATGTTCCGCAAAAGAAATAAATATTTCAAATGAATCTGAAGGAATTTTAGAGTTAAATGAAAATAGTAAAGTTGGAGAAACTATAAAGAATTGTCTTTCTCTAGATGATCAAATATATCATTTGTCGATTACACCAAACCGTCCAGACTGTCTAAGCATGAGAGGTATCGCAAAAGAAATATCTGCTATGACTAATTTTAATTATATTAAAAATATAAAAAAAGAAATCAATGAAAACAATATTTTAGATATAAAAATTAATGTAAAAAATGATATAAATTGTCCACTATATGGCCTACGAAAAATACAAAAATTTGATAATAAAAAAGAAGTACCAGAATGGTTAAAGGAGAGATTGGAAAGGGGAGGCATAGATCTAATAAATCCTGTAGTTGATATTGTAAATTATATGATGTTGGAACATGGTCAGCCAATGCATGCTTTTGATTTTGATAAAATAAAAGGTGATATTCAGGTTAGAAATGCAAATAAAGGCGAAAAGCTTCTGCTGCTTAATCATCAGAAAATTACTTTTTTTGGTGATGAGTTGGTAATTGCTGATGATAAAAATATATTGGCGCTAGCTGGAATAATGGGTGGACTTGAGTCAAGCGTAACAGCAGATACAACTAACTTATTGCTAGAATCTGCCTTCTTTAACCCGCTGGGCTTAGCAGGTGTTGCTAGAAGACATAGTCTGAATACTGAATCATCTCACCGCTTTGAGCGGGGCATTGATTTTCAACAAACAATTAATGCACTTGATGAGACTTCATCATATATTATTGATCTTTGTGGAGGTGAGGCTTCAAATGTACTTGAAGAGAGAAGTAAACTGCCAGAAAGAAAAATAATAAACCTTAGAACAGAAAAAGTCCTTCAAGTTTTAGGCTTGGATATTGATAAAAATGAAATAAATAAAACTTTAACTGCACTTAAATTTAGCTTTGAGGAATGTGAGGGTGGATTTAATGTCAAGCCCCCAAGCTATAGGTTTGATATAAGTATAGAAGAAGACCTTGTCGAGGAAGTTATTCGTATATATGGCTTTGATAAAATTGAGGCTATACCACCGTTAACAAATTCAGAGATGCTTGGCTCAGATTCAAGTAATAGATCTTTATATGACATCAAGATTGCTATGGCATCTCTTGGATACAATGAAATAGTAAGTTATAGCTTTATTGAAGAAAGTGTTGAAAAAGAATTCCATGAAAATAATAATTTAATAAAACTTAATAATCCAATTGCTCTGCAAATGAATGTTATGAGGTCCAAGTTGTGGGGCAGTCATGTTGAGGCTCTGCTCTATAATATTAATCGAGGGCAAACACAAATCAGGCTTTTTGAAATAGCTTCGTCCTACACTAAATCCAATAGTGGCTATACTGAAAAACAAGTTTTATCCGGAGTCTTATATGGAAGCTCACAACCTGAACAGTGGGGTATCAAAGAAAAAAAAATTGATTTCTATGATGTAAAAGGAGATTTAGAAACTCTCTCCGAAGGTGAGCTTAAATTTAAAAAGAAGGATACGCCGGGATCATTGCATCCGGGAAAATCAGCTTGTATTTTGAAAAATAATAAGCCAGTTGGGTGGGTGGGTCAGTTACACCCTAAATGGAAGCAAAATTTTGGTGTTCAAGAAGATGTATTTTTATTTGAGATCGATCTTGAGCCACTTAGAAAAAAAGTAATTAATGAATTTAATATACCCTCAAAGCTTTTACCAGTTAGAAAAGATATTTCAGTTGTGGTTGATAAAAATATTGCTGTTGATGATATGGTTCAAGCAGTAAAAAAAGCAAATATAAAACATTTAAGAGAGATTAAGGCTTTTGATGTTTATGAGGGCGAAAATATAGAAAAAGATAAAAAAAGTATTGCATTTCTTATACTTATGCAAGATACTTATAAAACGCTTGAAGAGGAGCAAGTGAATAATATTGTTAAGAATGCCTTAAAGGTTCTTCATCAGCAATACAATGCCCACCTCAGATAGCTCTAAAATTAATTTAAAACTATTGATAATTTAATGACACTAACTAAAGCAGAGCTTGCTGAAATAATCTTTGAAAAAGTTGGTTTGAATAAAACTGAAGCTAAAGAAATGGTTGAGGCTTTTTTTGAACAAATACGATCTTCTCTCGAAAAAGGAGAAAGTGTAAAGCTATCCGGTTTTGGAAATTTTGAATTGAGATTAAAGTCTGAAAGACCAGGTAGAAATCCAAAAACTGGTGAAGAGATTCCAATTAAAGCAAGAAGAGTTGTAACTTTCCATTCCAGCCAAAAGCTTAAGTCAAATGTAGAAGAGAGCAATTCTGGAAAGCAAGCATAAAAAAGATTTACCTCCTCTTCCTCAAAAGCGTTATTTTGCTATTGGTGAAGTGAGCAAACTTTGCGATTTAAAACCCCATGTGCTGAGATATTGGGAGCAAGAATTTACGCAATTAGAACCAAGCAAAAGAAGAGGTAACCGAAGGTATTACCAGAAGGATGAAATACTTCTTATTAGAAAGATTCGTCAATTACTTTATTTTGAAGGTTTTACAATACAAGGAGCTAAAGCTAAGCTTTCTAACCGTCAATTTATCAAGGAAGTTATCTCGGAAGAAGAAATTCAAAAATCACAATCAGAACTACCCTTAGCCACTAGTTCGACAACGGAAACATTTAACGACTTAAATAATTTTAAGGGTCAGCTGGGTGACATTTTAAAGATCTTAAAATAATCATATAATTTTATTCGGGGCGTAGCGCAGCCTGGTAGCGTACTTGCATGGGGTGCAAGGGGTCGTGAGTTCGAATCTCACCGCTCCGACCAATAAATATTTTTCACTAATCTTTATTTGAATGGAAATTTTAAAATAGAGTATTTAATAGCCAATTCATTTACAGCCTTTTTGCTATTCATAGGCTCGGTTTTATATTCTTCTGTTGGTCATGGGGGAGCTTCTGCTTATATTGCAATTATGGCGTTAACAGGTACCCCTATAAGCATAATAAAACCTATAGGCCTAATTTTAAATATTGTAGTTTCATCTATCGCTAGCATTCGCTTTATAAAGCACAAGCTATTTAGCCTAAAAGTTCTAATTCCAGTTGTTTCAGGCTCTATCCCGGCAGCTTTTATTGGTGGCTATACATCATTGCCATCAGAGCTTTATAAGCCTTTAGTTGGATTAATTTTGATTGTTGCTGGGTTACAGCTTATGTTTAGTTTTTTTAAAGACAATAAGTTAAATAAAAATGAGAATACAAATGTTTTTTGGGGTGTATGTATAGGTGTTTTAATTGGTTTACTCTCAGGTCTTACAGGTACTGGAGGAGGTATTTTTTTATCTCCACTAATTATTTTTTTAGGATGGACGAGCGTCAAAGGTGCATCTGGAACCGCTGCAGTTTTTATTTTATTTAATTCTATCTCAGGTTTGCTAGGTAATATTTCCTCTGTACATTCAGTTCCAGGTGAAATATTTATTTATATCTTTGCAGTGCTCATAGGAACTTTGATTGGAACACACTTAGGAATTAAGAAACTTAATCAATTAGCTGTTAAAAAGACATTAGGGCTTGTTATAATTATTGCTGGTTTAAAATTTATTTTTACTTAACGTAAATAAACTTAATTTTCTTATGAATAAAAAATTTAATGGACAGTTTTTTTGGTTATTTGCCATTATCGGTTTTTTCTTAGCTATATTTCTCTTCGTTAATGAATACTTTTTAAATCAGATTGCAACAGACCGTTTCAATTCAGAAATACAAATGTGCGTTGAATTATCTAGTGAATGCAATTTAAAACAACTCGCTAATGAAGACCCATCAAATTTGAATAAAAACCAGCTTAAACTTATTGAGTTAAATACGATTATTGAGAATTACGAACAATATATTATTAAAGTTGCTCAAATATTTTTTGCTTTTATTTTTATTGGATTAATTCCCTACGCTGTGGCGCGGATAAAATCATTGGCTCAGAGGAAGAAGAAAAAAAATTAAATCTTTTTGCTTTTAAGAAAGATTGTACTTTTTGAGTCTGTTGCTGTGACTATCAGTGTCCCCTCATTACTCTTTACAAATTTAAATTTTAAATAAGGGTCCTGACTAATGCTAATGTCGTTTTCAACAGCAAGAATCCTTTCTCCGTTGAAATCATAACGTATCTGTTTAACAATCCATTGAGGAATATATCCACCTGATTCTTGATCTTTTTGTAAACCTGAAAAGTTAGGATGCTTTATTCGTGTTGTAATAAAGTCCTCTTTAGCTTTAACTAAAATTTTCCCAAGGTCTTTTGTTAGTGATGGATCATGTATATCCATATAACCACTGCAACCGCCAGATGCCCTTATAGCTACTTTGCTCATATATAAATTACCCTCAGTATCCTCACCCACCACGCGCACAAAAGAATCTGTTTCCATACGAATTCTTGTAAATAAATCAAGATTCTGAGTTTTATCAGTTAGATGGTAGGTTGCTGCGTGTTGTGTTGGATTAGCATCAATAATAAGGTGAATTTTTTTTATATAAATACCTTCGCTTTTAGATAGCTTAATATTTACAGGAACTTGTGCACCACTCGCAGCTCTCTTTGGACCATCAATTTTAATGAAATCTGCTTCAATAATCTCAGCATCTTCGAACATTCTTTCATGAATATAAGGCCATAGGTCTGGGTTAGCGTCAGCTCTTAGATTGAGAGAGCCTACTAATAATAAAACTGAAACAATAATTTTTATTAAAATTTTCATAAATTATTACTTACCTTTATACGAGCACGCAAATACTTAATTGGTTCATTTTAACTGTTAAAATATTTTAAATTAAAGTGCTTAAATAAAGCATCTAATATTTATTAAGTTTTAGATTAACATATAATTTTTAATAAAACCAACATTAATAGATAGGGGAAAATAACTTGAAAGGAAGTCTTAGGTTATTGATTTTATTAGTTATTTTTTTATCACAGTATATTTGTGCTGAAGACTATCTTAAGGATGCTCAAGACGGCCAACCTAGGGCGCAATACCTGTATGCAATGAACTTGCTAAAAAAAGGTAATAAAAATGAGGCATTAGACTGGCTGATTATCGCAGCGGCTCAGGGCCATCTTAGAAGCAGTCTTTGGATAGAACAAAATACTGATTATCAGGAAGATATATTCATGAGCGCACTTGTTTTAACAAATAATGAATTAAAAAATAAAGTTAAGCCATATACATCTGATGAATTAGAACAAATGAAAAAAATTGGTAAAGAAGGTAATTCTGATACTCAGTTTCTAATTTGGTTGCTCTATGTTAACAATCTTTATATCAGTAAACCAAAAGCTTATGTTTGGATTAAAAAAGCAGCTTTCAATAAACACCCAAGAGCTACCTTTGCCATGGGGCTCCTTTACTATTACGGGTATATAGTTCCCGAACAAAAATCAAAGGCCATTAAACTTTTTAATGAGTCCAGTGCCCTTGGCTATAGTTTTGCTGAATCATTTTTAAATAAGTAGTTACTAAATCTAAAATCAATGATAATCGCTTTTTAGTTTTTTGCTTATTGACAGTTCGTCATAAAATTGTCAAAGTAGGATTATTAAAAACGAAATTCTTATGTTTGAACTTGTTTTTATAGCAAAGATCGTGAATAAATTTGAAATTTTATTAGGTTTAATTTTATTAAATACTTGGAGGATAAAATGAAGAAATTATTAGCACTACTGGCAGTCGCTGCACTTGTTGCAGGTTGCGCTGCAAAGAAACCTGTCAAAGAGTACCATCCAACAGACGATGTTAATGCTAGCTCACAAGGCGGTAAAGGCATGGAAGGTGATGGATCAGAAGTTGATTTTGGACTCGATGATGAGCCTGCTGATGGGGATGTAAAAGCATTTCACCCAACAGATGCACTCTTAATTGGTGGTAATGGACCGTTTAACGCTGCACCAGATAAAGACGACATTATCGATCTAGAGCAAAATGATGAGTATGAAAATAATTAATATTAATTATAATTGAGATGTCTTAATATTAATTTTTCAAGTTTAAAGGCTACACATACTAATTAAATTAAGGATGTGTAGCCTTTAAAACATCAACTCTTCTAATGATTTTCTCTAGACAATCTTCATGTCTATCATCATATCTAAATCTATCCAAAGCTTTAATATAATTAATGTAAATCTCAAGTTGGACCTTGTGAGAAGCAATTTTTACATCTCCAACGATCTGCTTTATGTTTAATGTATTTTATTTAACATAAAAAAGGAGAAATACTATGTGGACACAACCTCAAGCGACTGAAATGCGTTTTGGTTTTGAAGTAACAATGTACGTTTGTAACAGATAGTTTCTTATGAAATTTGAAGTTATAAATAATACAGAAATTACTGATTGGTTTTTTCATAATTGGCAATGTAATTGCCCATTATGTTCAACCAAGTCTTAATTTTTAACTTTTCTTTAAGGAGAAATATTATGTGGACTAAACCAGCTGCTACAGAAATGCGTTTTGGTTTTGAAGTAACCATGTACGTAATGAACAAGTAATTCGTTATTTGTTTATTAAAAAAGCCCGATTTTTTCGGGCTTTTTTTTTATTTACTATAAAATAATGCTTGATGAAAATACTTCTTTTTTCCCTTCTTTCTTTTTTTTGCATCTCAGCTCATGCTGACTGGATCAAGCTCAATCAAAATAAAGCAATGGATACAGCCTATTTTATTGACCTTAAAAACATAAGGGGAAATAAGGACAAGGTCAGAATATGGACATTGACAGACTATATCAACACCCAGGTGACCAAAAAAGTAAATTATCAGTCAATTAAAAGCCTTGTTGAAATTAATTGCCAATCAAAAAATATGAGGATTTTAGCTTACTCATTGTACGAGCAGCGCATGGCCAAGGGTAAAGTTGTTTTCTCCAAAGGCCGGCCATTTGAGTGGGAGGCAGTAAAGCCCTCAACGGTAAATGGTTTATTCTTGAATATGGGTTGCAGCCAAATTAAAATAAATTAAAAGTGTATTCTAAAATGGAATTTTTTCTGGTGAGATATGCTGTTCGAGTATTGATTTAAACTCAGCTTGAATTTCTTTTAATTTTTTTTCTGTATCAGCTTCGAATCTTAAGACGATTACAGGTGTTGTATTGGATGCCCTCATCAATCCAAATCCTTCTTTATACTCAACACGTAACCCATCAATTTTTATTATTTCTATTGCGTCAGGAAAATAAACTGTTTCTTGAAGTTTAGCAATTAATTTATGCTGTTCGCCTTCATGGAGTTTAATATTTAACTCAGGTGTACTAAAACCTTTCGGAAGCGCTTTTAGAATTTTTGATGGGTCATCAAATTCACTTAATATCTCTAATAATCTTGCCGCCGCATATAGGCCATCATCAAAACCGTACCATCTGTCATTAAAGAATGTATGGCCACTCATTTCTCCTGCCAATGAAGCATTAAGTTCTCTCATTTTTTGTTTGATAAAAGAATGCCCCGTTTTCCAAATAACAGGAATACCGCCCCTTTCCCTTATCCAAGAAAATAAATATCTTGTCGATTTCACGTCAAAAATGATTGACGTTTGAGGGCATTCCTTTAAAACAGCCTCTGAAAACAATAATAACTGCCTATCTGGAAAAATGATCTCCCCATCCTTAGTAACCACACCTAAGCGGTCCGCGTCCCCATCAAAAGCAAGACCTAGTTCACTATCACCATTTTTGAGTGCATTTTTTAAGTCTAATAGATTTTTTGGGTTACTTGGGTCAGGATGATGATTTGGAAAACTTCCATCTACATCACAAAACAATGGTACAGTTTCAACCCCTAATTTTTTGAATAATTCTTCAGCACACACCCCACCTGCACCATTGCCACAATCAATGGCAACCCTCATAGGTCTTTTTAATTTTATCGAGTTAGATATCTCATCGAGATAATCACTTTTTATACTCAATGACCTTTCCTTACCCTTACCCTTAAGATAGTTTGAATTTAAGATTGCCTTGTAAAGGGTTTGAATGTCATCGGAGAAAAGTGTTTTTTCGTTAACAACTATTTTAAAACCATTATATTCTGGTGGATTGTGACTTCCTGTAACCATCACACCAGTCCCCGTCGCTTGATGAAAGGTACTAAAATAAAGCATAGGGGTAGTGCATAAACCAATATTGATTACATCGATACCAGTGGATAATAATCCATCAATTAAGGTTGAAGATAATGTAGGGCTTGATAATCTTCCATCATAACCAACACAAATAGTTTTTTGGTTTTGAGATAAGGCCATTGTCCCAATGGCTTGACCAATTTTTTTTACGATGGGGGGGGTTAGTTCGGATCCTACAACACCTCTTATATCATATGCCTTGAAGGTACTTTTAATTGGTAATTCATCATTCATACTCATCTATCCAAGCTAATTGTATAGCTTCCAGAATTCGTTCTCCACATTTGTTAGGATTATCATCAAAGCCATCAAGATCCATTACCCATTGTCTTAAATCAGTAAACCTTATGGTCTTAGGATCAGTATCAGGCTGAGTATCAAAAAGTTTTTCTGCGATTTCTAGGGTGTCTGTCCAGAGCATTTTTCTACCAATTTATTATATTGAATTAATAATCCCAAATTATATCTCATGTAGGATGCTTAAATGATTTATTAATGGACGGTACAGCCATTGGTTATTTTAGTGACCGTCATGATAAAATAAAATATTGGAGTTAAAGATAATAAAGTATGTTTAAAAGATCAGACAGTTTAGAAAAATTAGATCCTGCAATCTGGGAACAGATTGTTAATGAAAATAAGAGGCAAGAGGAGCATATAGAATTAATTGCTTCTGAAAATTACACATTACCAGCCGTCATGGAAGCACAAGGCTCACAGCTCACGAATAAATATGCTGAGGGATATATAGGAAAGAGATTTTATGGTGGATGTGAATTTATTGATGAAGTTGAAAGGATAGCCATAGATCGATTAAAGGAACTTTATGGCGCCGAGTATGCAAATGTTCAGCCTCACTCAGGGAGTCAAGCTAATCAAGCAGTTTACTTCTCAATGCTCAAACCAGGAGATACCATAATGGGCATGAATCTTGGACATGGAGGCCATCTTACTCACGGTTCACCTGCCAATCTCTCTGGTAAATTATTTAATATAGTTCCTTATGGTTTGAATGAAGAAGAAGTGATTGATTATGATGAAATGGAGAGGCTCGCAATTAAATCAAAGCCCAAATTAATTATTGGGGGAGCTTCAGCATATGCATTAAAATTTGATTGGGAAAGAATGGGCCAAATCGCCAAAAAAGTCGGTGCTCTGTTTATGGTGGATGTCGCTCACTACTCAGGTTTGGTTGCGGGTGGTGCGTATCCTAATCCAATGCCTTATGCAGATTTTGTTACTTCAACTACACATAAGTCTTTAAGAGGTCCAAGGGGTGGCTTTATTCTCGCTAAGCCAGAGTATGAAAAAATAATAAATTCGTACGTTTTTCCTGGTTTACAAGGTGGACCTTTGATGCACGTTATTGCAGCGAAAGCAGTGGCATTTGCAGAGGCCCTTAAACCAGAGTTTAAAGAATATCAAAAGCAGGTAGTTAAAAATGCACAATCTATGGTAGAAGCATTACAGAATAGAGGGTATAGAATTGTTTCAGGAAGAACAGAATCACATGTATTTTTAATTGACTTACTTCCGAAAAACCTGACCGGGAAAAAAGCTGATATAGTTTTGGGGCAAGCACATTTAACGGTAAATAAAAATTCAATCCCAAATGATCCTGAGAGCCCTTTTGTTACTTCAGGTATTCGTATTGGATCGCCCGCCATTACATCTAGAGGCTTTATGGAAAAAGAAGCCAATTTAGTCGGTAATTTTATCGCAGATGTTCTTGATGATCCTGATAATGCTGACAACATTAAAAACGTCAAGTCCAAGGTAGGCGAGCTTACAAAGATATTTCCTGTATACGGAAACTAAATTATTATGAAGTGTCCTTTCTGCAAGGCTGAAGATACTCAAGTTATTGACTCTCGCGTAATAAGAGATGGTGTATCAATTAGACGGCGTCGAGCTTGTTCTGTTTGTGAAAAGAGATTTACGACTTATGAGTACATTGAGCTTTCATTGCCATCTGTAATTAAACAAGATGGGAAGAGAGAAGATTTTATCCGAGATAAACTTTTACATTCTTTTTCTAGAGCCCTACACAAAAGACCTGTTCCAATAGAATACATTGATCAAGCAATAGAGGAAATTATCGCAAAAATTATGTCTCTTGGCGAAAGAGAAATAAATTCTCGAGACATTGGTGAAGAAGTTATGATAGCCCTTAAAAAGCTAGACAAAGTAGCTTATATTAGGTTTGCATCAGTTTATAAAAGCTTTTCAGATCCCGAAGATTTTAATGTGGCAATCAAAGACCTTGGATAAAAACTTAAATAAACAAATCTCTTTTATGCGAGTAGCACTTAATTTAGCAAAAAAAGGACTTGGTCATGTCTCGCCTAATCCTTGTGTCGGCGCAATTGTTGTCAAGAATAATAAAATAGTAGGCGAAGGCTATCATTCCAAAGCAGGTGGACATCACGCGGAGGTAATGGCTATTAATGAGGCTGGAAAGTTAGCTCGTGATGCTGATTTATACGTTACGTTAGAGCCATGTAATCATTACGGAAAGACACCACCGTGTGCTGAGCTAATTGTAAAAACAGGGCTCCGAAAAGTTTTTATTGCCTGTAAGGACACAAATCCCTTAGTTTCGGGTAAGGGGATAGAATATTTGAAATCAAAAAATATTGAAGTAGAACAAGGTATTCTTGAAAGCGAGGCAGTTAATCTAAATAAAGGTTTTTTTAAGCGAATCAAAGAAAAAAAACCATATATCACCATTAAAATAGCAAGCTCAATAGATGGCAATACAAGCCTCAAAAGTGGAGAGAGTAAATGGATAACATCTGAATATGCAAGAGAAGATGTCCAAAAACTCCGGGCTAACGCATGCGCTATATTAACGGGAGTTGGGACAGTGAATAATGATAACCCTAATTTAAATGTAAGGAAGAGGAATTCTAATTTACAACCCAAAAGATTTATTTTAGATAGTCATCTCTCAATTAAACCTGACCTCTCCATATTACAACAAGAAAATATTTTCTTGGTTTATGGGGATGACCTTAATAATAATTTTGATAACTTAATTAAGACTAAAGCAAAATTAGTAAAAATTCCTTTAAAAAATAAGCAAATAGATTTACCATCCTTCATTTCTCACCTTGAAGAATATGGGGTAAATAATTTGTTAGTTGAAGCAGGCCCTAACTTAACAGGGTCTATGATTGAGGCAGGCTATTTTGACGATGTAATCATTTATATTGCCCCAACCCTATTGGGATCTGATGCAAATAATCTGGTTAAATTAACTCAAATAAAGAATATTAAACAAAAAATTAAGTTTTCATTTGAAGATGTAAGGCTAATAGGCCCTGACCTGAGAGTAACGTTAAAGGCTGTAAAAAATGACATGGATTGATACTCATTGTCATCTAGATCAACCAGCTTTATTTGAAAAAATTGAGAGGGTGATAAAAAATAGCATCAAGAGTGATATAGAAGGAATTGTCGTGCCATCAGTAAGTCCAGAAAACGTAAACGAAGTAATTAATATTTCACAACGATTTGATTTATGCTCATTAGCATTAGGATTCCACCCTTTTTTTTCGGATCGTGTAAAAGATGAGGATTTCAAAATATTATCCCTTTTATTAATTGAGCATGATGCTGTTGCAGTCGGTGAAATTGGATTAGATAAATTTTTAGATAATATTCCATTGAACACTCAAGAGAAAGTATTTAAAAATCAATTAGATATAGCCGATGATCTTGAGCTTCCCATCATTGTTCATGCAAGAGGAATGATTGATCTTATTACTAAATATATTAGAGAAAAAAAAATTAAAGGGGGAATTATCCATGCCTTCAATGGAAGCTTTCAACAAGCAGAGCAACTTATAAAGCTAGGATTTAAGTTGGGGTTTGGAGGAGTGATTACATACGAACGAGCTAAGCATGTTAGATCTCTAGCACAAAACCTTCCTATAGAGGCAATTGTTCTAGAAACCGATGCTCCAGATATGAATCCGTCCTGGTTAGAAAATATATTACCAAATGAACCTGCTCAGCTCAAAAAAATATCACAGATATTTTGTAAGTTGAGAGGGCTTGATACTGAAGTTATTGCGGATACATTAAGGCGAAATACTATTGAGGCACTGCCAAAATTAGGGAGGTTATACACATGACCTAATGAGTTACTTTAACTTTTCGTAAAAAAGTTAACAATCTCAATGACATATGTTAAGTTATTGATTTTAAATAATTTTTTTTTAGTTCAATATTTAAGCGATTAAAAAAAATCCTTTAAAATTCATAGGTTGCATTTTTATAGTTAATTAATACACAATCTTATCCACAGATTTTGTGGACTGTTTGGTAAGAGATTTTTAGGAGAAAGTGATATGCAGGTTGGCTCAAAAAATTATAGAACCATAGAGGCTTCTAAAGACCAATCTTACGTTAAAATAATAGATCAGACCTATCTCCCATTCAAGTTAAAAATAGTCCATCTGAAGACCTTAGATGAGGTTATAAAGGCAATTATAAATATGCAGGTTCGAGGTGCCCCTTTAATTGGAGTAACTGCTGCATATGGATTTGCAATTTTAATGAACTTCGATAGCTCAAACAATGCATTAAAGAAATGTAAGAAAGATTTGGTTAATGCAAGACCAACGGCTGTGAATTTGTCATGGGCTGTTAATCAAATTTATGACGCACTAATTAAATGCCCATTAAGAGAGAGAGTTGAACTAAGTTGGGAACTTGCCAATAACCTTGCAAACGAAGATGTCGAGAAGAATATCTCAATAGGGTTGCATGGCTATAATTTATTTAAGGCTTATAATAAAAAAACGATAAATATTCTAACTCACTGTAATGCAGGGTGGCTTGCAACAGTTGACCATGGAACAGCCTTAAGTCCCATCTTTAAGTTGTTTGATGAAGGCTTTGATGTTCATGTTTGGGTTGATGAAACTCGACCAAGAAATCAAGGGCTTAGTTTAACAGCTTGGGAGTTAAGCCAATATAAAATAAGGCATACTGTAGTTACTGATAATGCAGGTGGTCTTTTGATGAAAGAGGGGTTAGTCGATTTTGTAATTGTTGGGGCTGATAGAATTGCACTGGATGGGCAAGTTTGTAATAAGATAGGTACTTATCTAAAGGCTGTAGTAGCCAAAGAAAATAATATACCCTTTTATGTGGCTGCACCATCAAGCACAATTGATATTAATTTTTCTGGAGAAACTCGTAATTTTGAAATTGAGTGTCGCGATCCAAGTGAGATTATGACTATGAAAGGTGAAGATAAGTTAGGTAATATAATAGAGATTAGTCTAGGTAGTTCCCCAGCCTACAACCCAGCCTTTGATGTAACGCCACCAATTTATGTATCAAAATTTATATGTGAGAAAGGTGTTTTTGATACAGATAAAATTAGAGATATTGTCGATCTATGATAAGTGCAAGAGAAAATCTTCTCAATATTACGAATAAACTTCTCACAGCGGGATTAAATCATGGGGCTTCGGGGAATTGCAGCTGTCGAGATAAAGAGAGTTTTTTAATCACCCCAACAGGGATTGATAGTTCTAAACTAACTACTGATATGATGGTAAGAGTTAGTCTTTCAGATAATGCCTCCCAACCTGAAAGTAAATTTCAGCCTTCAAGTGAATGGCAATTTCATCAGGCAATTTTAGAAAAATATCCAGAAATTAATGCTGTTGTTCATACACACTCTGTTTTTGCAAGTTCACTAAGTGTTCTAGGACAAGATATTCCTGCATTCCACTATATGATTGCAGTAGCAGGTGGAGATTCAGTTCGTTGTGCACCCTATGCAATGTTTGGAACAAAAGAGTTATCTGATAATATTCTGGAAGCCATTAGAGATAGAAAAGCATGTTTATTATCAAACCATGGCCTTGTTGCTGTAGGTAAAGATTTAAATGAAGCATTTAATATTGCAGAAGAAGTTGAGCATTTAAGTAGGTTGTTTATTGAAGCAAAAAAGATTGGAGAGCCACTCTTGCTAAGTGATAAACAGATGACGGAGGTCTTAAATCGATTTAATTCATATGGCCGCTGGGTAAAAGATTAAAGATTTCATTGTTAGGTTACCATCTTTAAAGTAAAATGATTATCCGTCGGTAACTCTTTTTAAAACCTTAAATGACGAAATATGTATTTATCACAGGCGGCGTCGTTTCTTCACTCGGAAAGGGTATCTCTGCGGCAAGTCTTGGAGCAATTCTAGAATCGCGTAATTTAAAAGTCACTTTCATTAAGCTTGATCCCTATATAAATGTTGATCCAGGAACAATGAGTCCATTTCAGCATGGTGAAGTTTTTGTCACTGAAGATGGCGCAGAAACTGATCTTGACCTTGGTCACTATGAAAGATTTGTGTCTTCAAAAATGACCAAAAAGAATAATTTTACTACAGGCCAAGTATATGACGCTGTTATTAAAAAAGAGCGACGAGGCGAATACCTTGGTAAAACTGTCCAAGTAATTCCACATATCACTGATCAGATAAAATCAAATATTCATGATGGAGCTAAAGATGCAGATATTGTCATTGTTGAGGTTGGCGGAACTGTTGGAGATATTGAATCACTTCCTTTTCTTGAAGCTATCAGACAAATGGGGTTTGAAGAAGGTAAAGAAAATACATGCTATATTCACCTAACACTTCTTCCTTGGCTTTCTTCAGCTGGAGAGTTAAAAACAAAACCCACACAACATTCTGTGAAAGAATTAAGAGAAATTGGGATTCAACCAGATATTTTATTATGTAGATCAGAAAAAAAACTACCTCTAGAAGAAAAAGACAAAATAGCTCTTTTTACAAATGTTCCAAAAAAAGCTGTGATCTCAGTTGTTGATGCTGATTCAATTTATCGAATCCCAGTCATGCTTCATAAGCAACTTATTGATCAAATTGTGTGTGAAAAACTAAATATCAAACCTAGAAAAGCAAATTTAAAGCAATGGGAACAAATTACCAAGCTTCTAGATCAATCAAGCCAGACAATTAACCTAGCTTTTGTAGGTAAATATATTGATTTAACCGAATCTTATAAGTCACTCACAGAAGCCCTTATTCATGCTGGAATTCATAATAGTTCTAAAATAAATATTCATTTTTTTGATTCTGAAGATATTCAAAAGAAAGGCATAGCACCGTTAAAAAGGATGGATGCAATACTAATACCTGGGGGTTTTGGAAAAAGAGGAACTGAAGGAAAAATGAAGGCTATTCAGTTCGCGAGAGAGAGTAAGGTCCCTTTTTTAGGAATTTGTCTGGGGATGCAATTAGCGATAGCCGAGTACGCAAGAAATGTTGTTGGCTTAAAAAAAGCTAACAGTACAGAATTTAATTCGAAAACACCACATCCGGTAGTTGCATTGATAAGCGAATGGAAGACAAAGGATGGAAAAATTCAACACAGGAGCGAAGCATCGCAACTTGGTGGAACTATGCGGCTAGGTGCTCAAAAATCGAGAATTAAAAAAAATACACTAGCCTTTGACATTTATGGTGGCTATGTGAATGAAAGACACAGACACAGATATGAGGTAAATAATAATTATGTCAAAGAACTTATTATGGCAGGTTTAACAGTATCCTCTAGAACCACAAGAGAAAAGTTATGTGAAATTGTTGAGCTCCCTAAAAAAAGTCATCCATGGTTTTTAGGCTGTCAGTTTCATCCAGAATTTACTTCAAACCCTAAAGATGCCCATCCGTTATTTTTATCGTTTTTGAAAGCCGCCATTCAATTTAAAAAAGGAAAATAGGTGAAACTAATAAACTTTAACGTAGGCATCGACCAACCCTTATTTTTAATTGCGGGCCCATGTGTTATTGAGTCAGAAGATATGACATTACGTGTTGCTGACGAACTCAAAAATATTTGTATAAAGCTTGATGTCCCCTTTATTTTTAAATCATCGTTTGATAAAGCAAATAGAAGCTCAAACAGTACATTCCGAGGTTTCGGTATGGAGGAGGGATTAAGAATACTTGAGAAAGTAAAAGCCCAATTTGAGATTCCAGTTCTAACTGATATTCATACAATAGATCAAGTTAAACCAGTATCTGAGATTGTTGATGTTCTTCAAACCCCCGCTTTTTTATGTCGGCAAACAGATTTTATTACTGCTGTTGCTAAATCTGGAAGACCAGTAAATATAAAAAAAGGGCAATTTTTAGCCCCAAATGATATGGCTCAAGTTGTAAATAAAGCTAAAGAGGCCAATGGAAACAAAGATAACATTATGGTTTGTGAAAGAGGTGTTTCTTTTGGCTACAACACATTGGTATCTGATATGAGAAGCCTATCAATTATGCGCGAAACTAATTGCCCGGTCGTTTTTGATGCTACGCACTCAGTTCAACAACCTGGCGGGAAAGGCGATAGAAGTGGAGGGCAGAGTGAGTATGTACCTTTATTAGCGAGAGCTGCTGTTGCTTCAGGCATTTCAGGTGTTTTTATGGAGACACATCCAAATCCAAAAGAAGCTTTATCAGATGGACCTAATGCAGTCCCTTTAGATAATATGAGCGAGCTATTGGGAACGTTAAAGGATATTGATAAGTTAGTGAAAGCAAGGAACTTACTTTAATAGAAATGGCAAAAATAAAAAATATTCATTCAAGGATGATAATTGATTCAAGAGGAAACCCAACCGTTGAGGCTGATGTTTTTCTAGAAGGGAATTTGATGGGTAGAGCTTCTGTCCCGTCAGGTGCGTCCACAGGTAGTAAAGAAGCTATTGAACTTCGTGATCATGATAATGAGTATTTTTTAGGAAAGGGAGTCAAAAGAGCGGTGGGTAATATAAACGGTGAACTAGCTTCAAAAATTATTGGAATGGATGCCTTTGATCAGGAAAAAATAGATCAATTAATGATTGATATTGATGGTACGCCTAATAAAAAAAACCTTGGTGCAAACGCCATCTTAGCTGTTTCAATGGCAACAGCAAGAGCAGCAGCGAATTTTAAAAAAATTGAATTATTCCAATATTTGAGTTTAGGTAAGGAGATATCATTACCGACACCAATGATGAATATTATAAATGGTGGAGCTCATGCAGATAATAACTTAGACATACAAGAATTCATGATAATCCCAGCTGGAAGACCAAGTATGAGTGAGGCAATACGATGTGGAAGTGAGGTTTTTCAGGTGCTTCAAAAAACTTTGAGTGAAAAAAAATTATCTACGACTGTAGGTGATGAAGGTGGCTTTGCGCCAAACTTGGAGTCAAACGAATCTGCTCTAAAACTGATTATGGAGTCTATTGAAAAAGCAGGTTATGAGCCTGGAAAAGACGTTTTTTTAGGTCTTGACTGTGCGAGTTCTGAATTTTATCAAGATGGTAAATATTTATTAAAGTCTGAAAATATGTCACTTGATTCAAAACAAATGACGGATTATCTATCTTCATTATGTGATAAGTATCCTATAATCAGTGTTGAAGATGGTATGGATGAAAATGATTGGGAAGGCTGGGAAATTTTAACAAATCGTTTAGGGCATGATATTCAATTAGTTGGTGACGATTTATTTGTTACTAACCCCAAGATACTCGAACAAGGAATAAAAAAAAATATAGCAAACTCGATCCTAATTAAAGTAAATCAAATTGGAACGCTTACTGAAACCTTTGAGGCAATTAAATTAGCCAAGAAAGCGAATTATAGTTCAGTTATCTCGCATCGCTCAGGTGAGACAGAGGATACAATCATTGCAGATATTGCTGTAGCAAAAAATGCAATGCAAATTAAAACTGGCTCAATGTCGAGATCTGAAAGAACGGCAAAATATAACCAATTATTAAGAATTGAAGAAATGATGGGGTCAAAAATTAAATATGCTGGCCTAAAAGCTTTCTCAGGGATAGGGATGTAAAGTGAAAATATTATCAATCATCCTCTTTTCTTTATTAATACTAATTCAATATCCACTTTGGATTGGAAAAGGCAGTTGGTACGATGTTTTTAAACTTAAGCAAGAGTTCAGTAAGCAACATAAAATAAATGTAGACCTTTCAAAAGAAAATTTTGCCTTAAGAGCAGAGGTATCAGATCTAACTAATGGAACTGATGCAATTGAAGAGAGAGCGAGGCACGAATTAGGGATGGTTAAAGGAGATGAATTTTTTTTTCAAGTGATAAACAAATAGTTTAATACTGCATCTTTAAAGAGAGAATTTCATTTCCATTAAGAGTCGGTTGAGCATCAACTTTTTCGATTCTTAATTCAACTAAGATCCTGAAAACATCATTTTTTTGTTTGTAATAATTTACTAAACTACCAATCTTTTCATCACTCGCCTTTATTTCAGAACCTAACTCTGGATTTTTATTTAGCTCAACAGATCCTAAATACATTCTTCTTTTCGGTTTTCCCAAATAATGGGTCCTAGCAACAATTTCCTGCCCGGTGTAACAACCTTTTTTAAAATTAATTGCATCAATTAAATCGAGATTAACTGACTGAGGGATATATAGGTCTTGGGTTTCATTAAAAATATTCGGAATGATACTTTCAATATGAACATCATTCCAATTACAAGGATTAATTTCAGCTGAATAAATTGCATTATGCAGTTTTGATATTTCTTTTTTATCACCAAAAACAAAAAAATAATTTTTAGGTCCATCAAGCATCGTTAAAGAAACAGACCTATTATGATTTAATGTTGTTTGCATTTTATTTTGAGGTATTGATATTAAATTGTTAGGTAATTTTTCAATACCATTTTTATCAACTAAAAAATAGTTTAAGTCTTCTGGTGAGCATTTTATCTCAACTTTCGCTCGAAGCACATACATCGAAAGCCTTTTGCTTATAGACTCACTTATGCATGGAGGGCAAAAGAAAAAATAATCGTTATCAATTTTTGTTATGAAAAAAAATGCAAGCAGCCTACCTTTAGGTGAGCAGTATCCCGCATATATAGATTTTTTTTCTCCAGACAAAAGGGTAATATCATTTGTTATTTGTCCCTGAATAAATGATTCAGCGTCTACTCCAGATATCTTAATAACATCTAATTGATTTTTTATTTTATCCAATTGTTTTTTTAATTCGCTTTAAAATGGAAGTGGATATGATCTGTTTATTAAACCTTATAAGAAAGAACACTAATCCTAGTGTGACAAATAGATTTCTTAATGGCAATTCTGAACTATCTCTCCATGAAGGTGGAATCGTATTCATTTTTGAAACCACACTATTCACACTATCACCCTTTATATATTGACCTTTAATCATTGATGTTATTTCTACTAAATATTTTTCATCTAATTTTGAGATATACCTATCACTTTCACTATAGGCAATAGAATCATTTCGAGCACCTATATTTGATTGTGATATTTGGGCAATACCAGGCTGTAATGCAAAACTTTCATTGGACCAAAAACCTATTAACTGATTTTCACTATCATATTTAGGTATTGCTGATCCTTCCTCTGAACCAATACCCACTAACAACCAATCGGCTTCTCCTTGGAATTGACTTAAATCTCGAGTGTTAAATACATGAAGTTTTGGGGCTTCTTCTCCATCTGTTAAGAAAACGACTCGAGCAGATTGTGGAAAGCTACGAATCAGCCTAGCTAAGCTACTAAAGCCTTCCCTTATTCGACTATTACCTGACCACACTGATCTCCAGTCAAGGTGCTGAATTGTCGAGCTAATCGCACTAAAATTATCACATATATTTATTGGTGTATAGGTTGCTGCGATACTAACTCCTGCAAACATAGCAATGCTTACATTTGTTTTGCATGGAAGTTGGTCCATGATGCCTTGCAATAATTTTTTTGAGTAATCTAGACGAGATACTTGTTCTCCATCGAGAGACATATCTTTTGTCAGCATACTCTGAGATATATCAACAACAAATATGTAGTTATGAATATCTCTTTCTATAGTTACTTTAGGGTTTATTAGTCCTAATATTAGAAAAATGATAGAAAGAAATAAAAACCCGATATTTTTATCACTAATAATTTTTTTGAAAAGATGCTTCATAAGATTTTATGGCAGTCCGACCGGTATATTCCCCATAATCAAGCCGGGGGAGTCTGAATCACCAACACCAGGCGAAGGGTCTTTCGGGAGCATAGTCAGCAAACGGTCTATGTTATGTTTCACGTCCCAATGCTTGTTATTTAGAGCGAGTGATTGCTTGTATGCCTTTTTAGCTTGTTGAAATAAGTATTCAGCCTCGTCTCTGACAGCCGAGCTGTTGCTTGTTCCTTTTATCAGAAGGCCACGTTTGAAGTAAATGTTACCAAGGTTATAATAAACAGCAGATTTTTGGTCATCCGTTCCCTCCTTAGCTAAATTATTAAATAGGATAGTCGCCTCCTTAAAATATCCTTTTTTCACAATCTGGAAGGCACTTGAAAATCTTGCCTCATAGCCTTGAACAAAATACTCTGGCGCATCTCCTTTATTTAAACCTTCATTAAATTTTTTAATCTGGAAGAGCTCAATGGATGAAGAAGATAAGATATATAAAAAACAGGCTGCAGAAATATACAAAAGTATAGTTATATTTTTAACGTTAAGTAATTGATTAATTTTCATTTGAATGATTTTACCTCAATAAATTTAAGAAATAGAAGCATCAAGCTTAAAATAATCGATATTAATAAAAGTTTTGGGGCATACTTTTCACCGGGAACTTTTTCTTCATAGACAATTGGTTTTCGCTCTTTTAAATTAATATCTTTTATGGCTTGTTCTAATGACTTTGGATCTTCAGCCTCATAAGCCTGAAATGGTGACTTAAACGTCTTAAAAAATTCATATAGTTCAACCTGGGGGGGTAATTGATAGCCTTGGTGAAGAGGCACATCCTCTTCAAAAATACTGATTCCCCCTGGTTTACTCAGCACGATCCAGTAGAGACCTATTTGATATTTATCAAACCAGGCCTTTATTCTTTGTTGTGTTTTTGCATCAATTCGCCCAGCTCCATCCGAGAGCAAAATCACAGCTCTTGAACCAGAGTTTTCAATCGAAGTGAAAAGTTCAGCACTACTTGTTAATCCTGCACCTATATTTGTCTGAAACAATGCATTCCCTGCAGTTGCATTTACAGCTGCTCTTATTGCTTCTTTACTATTAGTTAGAGGTAGGATAAACATGGCAGAATTACTAAATGTAATAACACCAACCATATCATCTGTTCTTGAATCAAAAAAATCAACAATGAGCCTACTTGCTGCTGCTGATTTTGTTTCACCAACAGATTTATTATTATCATCTCCCACAAAGGGGTCGTCCATTGAAGCGCTTCTATCAAGAACAAGTCCAATTTGAGCGCCTTCACCTTTCTTAAGAATACTTTTCTGGTCAGCGTAAGGCTCACTTAAGGTAAGAATTACTAGCAAGATAATTACTGTACTTACTATTCTATAAAACAATGAAATTATTCGAGATAGTAGGTCGACATCAAGCATCTCACTCCAAGAATAAATATTTTTACTTGATTGATTAATGAAAAAAGGGATGAGCGATAAAGGTAGAAGAATTAAAACTAGGGGGTAAACAAAATTCATTAAAACGAGATACCTTTAATGTCTTTTGGATTGACGATAAGTTTTCTTTCACACATTCTGCAATGGAGGGCAAAATTTATAAGCCATATATTAAGTTCATCTTGATCAAGCTTAATATGTTTTTGAAAAAATAACGCCCGAGAAATCTTAAAGAAAGTATGTAGCTCTTTTTCTATGTGTTTAAAGCTACTGTTTTTTTTAATTAAGAGTGGAATATTGTCTTCGAAAAGACTTTGGTCTATTAGGCTGTCGAAACCTGTATGAAGGGCTGTAATGATTTTTTTTGTGTTAACTGCGGAAGCTTTTTGTTTTTTAAATTTACGATACACCATACTAAAAGTTCTATTCGGAAGCCATGTATATCTCCCATAAATATAAACAAACATTAAGGATATTATTAGTAAAATAAGTAAAGAAAATTTAATTTTATTTTCATCTGGAGTTTTGTCTAAGAAAAATGGCCCTCTATAGGGGCTCATGTCGTTTTCTACTTTTACGTCTCCAAATATTGCAATTGGTGAGATCGCGAAGGTAAATTCAGGAATTCGAAATTTTTGTATTTTCTTTGGTTCATTGGGATTAATAAACCTATAATAATCTGCTGTTATTGAAGCAGGCTTCGCTGTAACAGAGTTTGTAAATATTTGATATTTTAGTTTAATGAGGTAGTTGGAATATTCATCCTTAGTTTCTTTTGAAATATCAATCTCTTTTAAAGAAATTCCTAATAGTTGACCTCGGTACCTTTTCTCATAACCGACTATGGGTAATGACTCTTCAATAAGCTTAAAAGGCTTTCTAACAGTTAAATTTATCTCTCTAAATATATAATCTCCAACCGTATAGCCTACTTTTTGATCGGGATCTAAAATATCAATGTCTATATATATTGGGTCGATATCAGGAAACTTTCTAGGATCCTCATAAGCTAAAATGGTTGTTGATGAGAATATTAATATGCAAATAAATAAGTAAATTTTATGCATAAAAGAACTCATTAAAATAATTAGTCATTTCTAGAGACTTAAAATCATCCTCAACAAAAAAAGGCGGAAAGCTAAATTTAAGAAACGTTTCTTGTAGTATTTTTTTTCTAGCTGCAAAATCAGCTTTGATTTTTTTTGTAATTTTTTCCCGAAGAAATATTGTTGACTCTTTTCCTGTCTCAGCATCTTCAATATTTAACAGACCAAATTTAGGTAAGTTATCAAATTCACTTTTATTCCATAAAACAATGGGAACAACTTGGTGTTTAGTTAATGTTGATAAAGTCTCTTCTATATCTTTTATTGGCATATGAAAATCGGAAATTAAAAATATCAATGTACGATCCTTTGGCAGTGAATCTGCAATTTTTATCAAGCCTGAATGAGATGAGCTTTTAGATTTATAATTTTTTAAGTTTTCAATCAATAATTTTGTTCGATAAGGCTTATACGAAAGAGGGGCGACCCATTGAGAGTTAATTTTGTCATTAAAACCAATAAATCCTAATGCGTCACTTTTCGCTGTAACTGAGTTTGTAATTACTTCTGCAATTTCAGAGGAGACTTCAAATTTAGTTTTTTTGAGACCATATCCCATACTTGATGACAGGTCAGCCATTATCATGACTGGGGTTGCGCTTCTCTGGTTAAATATCCTTACATGGACTTGCTCGAGAGGATCTCTGATGGTTTGTCTTATATCAATCCTTCTAGGATCTGGGTAATCTAATAGATTCGAATGACCGGCAAACTCCATCCCCATCCCTCTTTGACCGCTCTTATGTTGCCCAGGGTGATGCCCTCTGGATTTCCAATTGATATGGTAAGAAAATGAATCAAGTGGATTATGCATTAAGTTACACTGACCTTATTTAATATTTCATTTGATAGTTCACGAGATATCTCAGTTCTTTTGAGCTCATAAACAGGATTAAAAACCAATCTGTGTGCAATTGTTTCATGAAAGATAGCGTGGATGTCTTCAGGAAGGATGGAGGTTCTATTATTTAACCATGCGCTCACTCGTGCACATTTCATCATCATACTAATTCCTCGTGGGCTTGCCCCTGAAATAATTAATCTCTCTGTATCTATTCCACTAATCTTTACGTTATATTTTTCTGGATTTTTAGTAGCTTTCCATAAATTTAAAGAATATTTTTCAAGTGCAGAAGTTGATTTAATTGTATTTTGAATTTCACTAGACAGTTTATTTAACTGATCAAATTTAATCATATTTGGTGTGACTTCAGAAATTAATTTATCACCATCATGAAATTTTGTATCAAAAATTAGCCTATTCATTAATTTATCGACTTGCGGGATTATGATAGGTATTTCCATCATAAATCTGTCTCTTGCAGCAGAAGGAATTTCAAAGGTTTCTTCCCTTTCTACTTGGTTTCTATCTGCAAATACAGTCAGATGAGGGAAAGCGAATTCTTGATTAAAAGCTGACAATGTTTTTTCTGCCATTATTCTTAACAGCAATGAATGAACTTGAGGCCGAGCCCGGTTGATTTCATTAAAAAAGAAAATTGAAAGATCTTCTCCAGATTTTAAAATAGGACCCTCATCGACATGAGGTTTTCCGTCTTCACCTAAGTATGTATGGTAAATAAGGTCATTTGGCATCAAATCTATTGTTCCCTCAATTCTTTCATATCCTCCACCAATTGATCTAGCAAATGCTTTAAGTAAAGTTGTTTTACCTACCCCAACATCTCCCTCAAGGAGTACATGCCCTCTAGCAAAAATTGCATTTGTGATAAGTCTTATGGGAGCTTCCTGCCCTAGAATGACTTTATTGATTTCAGCCTCTAGCTTAAGCCCAAGTTTTCTCCAGTCGGTCAGATTTTGATCGCTCATTGTGTTATATTCCTAGGATAGTATTTTATTATTTAATGTTCCATTAACCTTATCATAATAAGCGATAATGTTTCGATTTTGTAACAAATCATCTTATTTTATATGAAGCTCACAAACCTAAAAAAAATTATTTATTTTATTTAAATTATGCAAGAGATATTTTAAAACTGTCTCTTATACACATCTGACGCTGCCG
>OJFS01000023.1_pt1 | contig 99787 bp, 94 predicted proteins | sample 1594231 | NCBI WGS metagenome assembly OJFS01 (sample SAMN05416847, study PRJEB24817) | seawater metagenome | isolation source: Sea water | place: Canada:Atlantic | collected 2013-07
ATCTACACCTCTCTATTCGTCGGCAGCGTCAGATGTGTATAAGAGACAGTATTTACTCTCATAAAATATGATTCTTTCAACCACCTTCGCCAGGCTTTTCAGAAAAATATTTTTCAAGTTTACCTTCTTCACCATCACGAGCCTCTGCATCTGGCAAAGGTGTCTTTTGACTAATTATCACTGGCCATATTTCAGAGTACTTTCGATTGAAATCAACCCATTTTTCAGTATCTGGCTCTGTGTCTGGCAAAATTGCGTCAGCAGGACATTCAGGTTCACAAACGCCACAATCAATACATTCATCGGGATGAATGACCAACATGTTTTCCCCTTCATAGAAACAATCTACAGGGCAAACTTCTACACAATCAGTATATTTACAAGCAATACAGGAATCATTGACGATATATGTCATTTATTATGTCCAAAATTTATAATCTCCAGCCTATTAAAAGGTGTTGGCCAATCAATCAAGGCCACTATTTGAAAAAGAATGTAATGCACGCCGCCATTTGCCTGTAGGTCGCCCTTTTCCTTCATATTTTGGATTAAGCGGTATTTTTTCCCTAATTGGTCGAGGCTCAGAATGGTCTAAATACAATTCTTGAGCTTCTGAAGCTGGCCCTCGTCTCACACCAATTTTAACAACCTCTATTAAGCGAACCCAATCTGTTGTTGAAAAGACTAAGTTATCTCCTACTTCTATCGTGTAAGATGGTTTTGAAATTTTTGCGCCATTAACACGGACTTTGCCTTCTCGTATTAATTTTGCACTCAAACTCCTAGATTTTAAAAATCTAGCATGCCAAAGCCATTTATCTATTCTCTCAGAAATTAGGATTTACCTTTCAAGGCCATTAATGCCGCAAATGGATTATCAGGATCCAATGGTTTATCTTTTTTAATTGGTAATGATGACTGTTTTTTAAAATTAGTACTTTTTGGCTTCTTATTTTTCTTTGCTTGGTTATTTATTTTTTGAGTATGTTCTTTTTGTACAGAACGTACTTTTGGAACCCATTTAAAAACATAAAATGTTTCAATCGTGTCTTCATCACCTTCATCATCTTTTGTAACTTCACCCTCTTTAACTTCAGGCTTTATTTTCTCACGCTGATTTTTCTCAACTGAGAAACCTAAACCTTCCATCATGTTAGAGAATTGTTCTAACGTAGTCCCAGATATTGAAAGCATATCAGAATTAGCTTCAAATCCATCTTTTACATTTTGAGAACGTGTTAAATCTGCTAACCTTTCCAACATATCAATTCGAATAGCCCTATCACCCGCTAAACGATATCCAGCTCTGGGATAGTATCCCTTCGGGGAACCTTTTGTTTCTGGAATTGTAACCAATCCAGGTGGAGGAGCTTCTGGAAATTCATCCAAACCTTCAAATAATGACCAGAGAACAAGTCGTAATCGAGTTGGAGCAGGTTTCAGCATTAATTGTTGAAATAATGTATATTGGCCAAAACGTACGCCATGTTTGCGCAATAAACCGCGCCCATCTTGATCTAACTCTTTAACATCTTTGGCAACAACAGATCTTGGAATAACACCTAAACTTTCAACCAATCGAAAAGCCAATCCACGTGCCATTCCCGTAACCATTTCATCATCACGCATTACAAGTAATGGTTCAAAAGCTGAGTTTATTTTTCGCTCAATAAAATGTCTCAATCGTTTTTGGACTTTTATTAAAACTTCATTACCAGCTTCATCATCTACAAAAACTTCAATGCGAGGAGATAAAATATCATCACCTTTAATAAGTTTACCTACACCATATTCACCCCACATAAGGCCACCTTGTTCAGTGAATTCAAATTCTGTATCTGGCGCATTATACATGCGGTCAGCTCGCAAATTAAATTCAGGCTGTAGCGCCTGAATAGATGCAGCTCGTAAAATCTTACCTTCTTCAGCAGTTGCATCCTTGTCCATTTGGAAACGGAACCCGTTTAATTTACCAACGAATTCACCTTCGATGGTTACTTCACCTTTTGTATCAACCTCAGCCACAAGGCTCTCCTTTTGTTTCAAGCGGCGCATTAACATAGATGTGCGCCGGTCAATAAATCGTTGCGATAATGCGCTGTGAAGCGCATCAGATAGGCGATCTTCTACTGCACGCGTCTCTTCACGCCAATAGCTTTCATTCTGAACCCATCCTTTTCTTTGACAAATGTAGGTCCAAGTACGAATAAATGCCAATCTTTTAGATATAGTATCTATATCTCCACCAGTTTTATCAATATTTGCAATCTTTTGTGCAAGCCAATTTTCACTAACTTCACCCTTTTCATGCAAAAAATTAAAGATTCTGGAAACTAGTGTTGTATGGTCTGTAAAACTAACCCCACGAAAATCTGGTATTCCACACGTATCCCATAACAATTTTACTGACGGCCCATCACTAGCACGAGCAGATACTTCTCCATCTTCAACTAATGTTGAGAGAGTTCGGAAATCTTCGGCTGGCTGTGCTTTTATTAAAAGTGGATCATCAGAACTTTTATCTAAAGAGTTGATTAATGCATTGGTTGTGCCAAATTCGAGTCGAGAATTCCGCCATTGAAGTTTTTTTAGAGGTGCAAATTTATGATTCTCAATTGCATCTACAACTTCTTGATCAAGATGTGGTGCTTCACCTGTCACTCCAAAAGTACCAGAGTTCAAATGCCTTCCTGCTCTTCCGGCAATTTGGGCAAGCTCGTTTGGCATTAAATAACGCATACGACTACCATCAAACTTTGTAAGACTAGAAAATGCAACATGATTTATATCTAAGTTTAAACCCATACCAATCGCATCAGTAGCTACAAGATAATCAACATCACCATTTTGATATAATTCAACTTGAGCATTACGTGTTCTTGGAGATAATGCCCCCATAACTACAGCAGCTCCACCTTTTTGCCTTCGTAGTAATTCTGCAACTGCGTAAACATTATCTACTGAAAACCCAACTATTGCACTACGAGTAGGCATGCGGCTGGTTTTCTTTGGCCCAGTATATTCTAAATCAGAAAATCTTGATCGGGTAACAAATTCAACATTTGGTATTAACTGCCCAATAACTTTACGCATTGTATCGGCACCCAAAAAAAGTGTTTCCATTGATCCACGCATATTAAGCAATCTATCTGTAAATACATGACCTCGTTCTTGGTCTGCACAGAGCTGAATTTCATCAATAGCTACAAATTCAGGACCAATATCTTGAGGCATAGCTTCAACTGTACAAACCCAATACTTAGCTTTAGCAGGTACAATTCTTTCTTCTCCAGTTATTAAAGCAACTGAATTTAATCCACGTAGAGTTACAACTTTATCATAAACTTCGCGTGCCAATAAACGTAATGGCAAGCCGATTACACCTGAATTACGTGCCAACATGCGTTCGATAGCGTAATAAGTTTTACCCGTATTTGTTGGACCAAGTATAGCCGCTAAACGAGATTGATATTGGGACATAATTTGCCTTAAAGAGAGGTGCCTTCAAGATCTTTAATTAATCTATTGACTGACTGGATTGCATTACGAGAACGTGGATGCACTTCTAAAAGCTTTTTGTAAACCTCTAGTGCTTGTTTTGGTTTACCTGATCGTTCAAATATCATTCCCAAACCACTTAAAGCTCCAAAGTGACGAGGATTTAACTTAAGTGTTTGTTGAATGTCTGATACTGATAAATTGTATTTTTTCATCAAGAAAAATACAGTTGCTCGCATATTCCAAGCTTCAGCAAAATTAGGCGTATAATCAATTGCTGCACTTAAATGTTCAACAGAAGCAATAAAATCTCCTCGTGACATTGCATCCATTCCGCGTCTTAAAAGTAGATCACTTTTTGTAGAACCTGACTTTCGCCATTCTGACCAAATTTTTTCCTCTATTTCCTGATAATTTTTTGTATCTTCATCTTTTAATTTCATGAATAAACTATCAATTTTTGAATTTTGCGCAAATGCATAGTCTCTGAAACCGAACTGGTTTGAGAAAGAAAATATACCTATTAGAACAAGGTAAAAAAGTATTCGCTTCACACTGCTATTTGTCATAATGATAAATTTAGCACGTTATTTTTTAAAATAAAGGGTCATGAACCCAACAAAGGGTTTGGTATGAGTACAATAATTGAAAATGCTTTAATAAAAATAAATGAAAAATTAAAAAATAATATCTTTGAAGATTCTATAAAAATAGAAATTTTAAACGAAGGATTTATAATCATAAATAAAAATGGTGCATTTACTCAACCTTCTGAAGTAAATTGTACAATGATTGCTGACATAGGAACTTTTGAAAAAATTCTTAAAGGAAATATTAAGGCAACAAGCGCTTTTATGACTGGAAAAATTAAAATTAAAGGCAATATCTCGATTGCTATAAACTTAGCAAAAAAATTGAATTCAAAATAAAAACTTATTCGCCAGAATTTAGTATTTTAATTACTTCAGCATGAATTTTTGAATCCCCTGAAGCTATGATTTGTCCACCGCTATTTACAGGGCCACCTTGCCAGTCTGTAACAACCCCACCAGCTGCCTCAACAACTGCTAGAGGACCTTGGATATCATAGATATTCAAGTCAGCTTCAATAACTAAATCAATTTGACCAAGTGCTAATAGACCATATGCATAACAATCCATTCCAAATCTTGTTAATTTACATTTATTAGAAACAAGGTTAAATAATTCTGTCTCAGAAATATTACCAACTTGAGGCATTGTAGAAAACAAAGTTGCATCTTCTAATTTAGAACATGGCCTAACATTAATATTTGTTATTTTATCTCTAGTTTCTAAAGAAGAATGTCCAAACCCTCCAATAAAACGCTCTTGAGTGTATGGTTGATCTATAGCACCAAATATTGTTTTTGACCCGTTATTTACTCCAATCAACATCCCCCATGTAGGAGTTCCAGAAATAAATCCTCTTGTACCATCAATTGGATCAAGGATCCATGTGAGACCACTTTGACTGGGGATATTTTGAAATTCTTCACCAATTATACCATCTTCAGGGCGTTCTTTGGTAAGTATTTTACGAAAGATAAGCTCTATTTCTTTATCAGCCATTGTTACTGGATCAAATCCATTTATTAATTTATTTTCAATTACTTGGGTTTGCTTTCGAAAATAAGACAATGCAATTGGTCGAGCAGAATCAAGCATAATAATTGCCGTATCAATTATACTTTTCTTGTCAAAATCGCTTAGGATCACAAAGCACTCCAAATAAAATAAGACAATTGAAACTTTTCATAATAAGCATCTCAGGTCAACAAGACGCTGCAGCAATAATGACAACTAAACCGAATTATTTTTTATAAATACAGATAAAAAAATGTGGCGAATAAATCGCCACATTCAACAAACGAAAAAAACCACCTTAAACTAAATATTTAGCCTTTGGCTGATTTTGCATGACGTTTTCTTTCGTGCGGATCTAAAAATCTTTTTCGCATCCTGATTGCATTTGGTGTAACTTCAACCAATTCATCATCGTCGATATAGGCAATAGCTTCTTCAAGGGATAGTTTAATTGGTGTTGTTAGACGAACAGCCTCATCAGTTCCAGATGCTCGGACATTTGTTAATTGTTTACCTTTTAAAGGATTTACCTCTAAATCGTTTTCACGATTATGTTCAGCTAAAATCATGCCTTGGTAAACATCTTCTTGCGGACCAATAAAGAAACGACCACGATCTTCTAAATTGAAAATAGCGTATGAAACTGATTGTCCATTTTCCATTGATATTAATACACCTGATCTACGTCCTGGCATAACACCCTTATATGGTGCCCAATCATGAAATACTCTATTTAAAACACCTGTGCCGCGAGTATCAGTTAAAAACTCACCATGATATCCAATTAAGCCTCTAGCCGGGACATGAGCCACAATTCTAGTCTTACCAGCACCAACCTGCTTCATTTCAATCAGTTCACCTTTTCGAGCACCAGTCAATTTTTCAATAACTTTGCCAGAGTATTCATCATCAACATCAATCGTTGCTTCTTCGATTGGCTCCATACGTTGACCATCTACTTGTTTATAAAGAACTTGTGGTCTTGATATTGATAATTCAAAGCCTTCGCGTCGCATATTTTCAATTAAAACGCCCATTTGTAATTCACCACGACCAGCGACTTCAAATGCTTCTCCACCAGGAGTATCACTAACTTTAATTGCTACGTTAGATTCAGCTTCCTTTAATAGGCGATCTCGAATTACTCGTGATTGGACTTTTTTACCATCTCGACCAGCTAGAGGACTGTCATTAATGCCAAAAGTAACTGTGATAGTTGGTGGGTCAATTGGTTGAGCCGGAATAGCTTCATGGATAGAGAGATCTGAAAGTGTATCCGCAACAGTTGCTTTGCTCATTCCTGCTATAGAAACGATATCACCCGCTTCTGCTTCATCTATTGCGCTTTGTGATAGTCCACGAAATGCCATAATTTTTGTGACACGAAAACTTTCAATAAGTTCACCATCACGTGTCATTGATTTTATCGTTTCACCCGCTTTCAATCTACCAGTTTCAACTCTACCTGTTAACAAACGACCTAAAAATGGATCACCACCTAAAGTAGTTGCTAGCATTGAGAATTTTTCATCTCGTCTTCCGACTTGGGCCGGTGGGGGAACATGGTGCAAAATCAAATCAAACATAGCTGATAAATCTTTTCTTGGACCATCTAAATCCATATCAGCCCAACCAGACCTACCCGATGCATACATTGATGGAAAATCTAATTGCTCATCAGAAGCTTCTAAATTAGCAAATAAATCAAAACATTCATCCAAAGCACGATCAGGTTCACCATCAGGTTTATCAACTTTATTTACAACAACTATTGGGCGGAGCCCTAAAGCTAAAGCTTTTGATGTAACAAATTTTGTTTGAGGCATTGGGCCTTCTGCAGCATCGACAAGCAAAACCACTCCATCGACCATTGAAAGAATACGTTCAACTTCACCACCAAAATCTGCGTGACCAGGGGTATCTACTATATTAATTCGAGTACCCTTCCATTCAACAGAAGTAGGTTTTGCAAAAATAGTTATTCCACGCTCACGCTCAAGATCATTACTATCCATAGCCCGTTCAGTGGTAGTTTCATTATCGCGGTAAATACCAGACTGTTTTAAAAGTTCGTCAACTAATGTTGTTTTGCCGTGGTCAACGTGTGCAATAATAGCAATATTTCTCATATCCATGATAGATGGCCTTTTAGGGAAAAGAATTATTGCGCGCTTTAGACTACGGTGCACTTAAACACCAGCATAAAAAAATCATAATTTAGTACTATCCTAAGTATATAATCCTAACTTCTAGAAAAAAATGCACGTAGTGTAGAAAATTTATGACAAATCACCACTTAATTTTCCGTTTGATCTTGAAATTTCCTACATAAAAGTCATTATATGCACATGAACGCGTTTAGTAACGCTGACAACAATTTAGGAGTATAAAATGGCAGATTATCAAACAATCAATCGTGCAGGTGCAAGTGCATTAGATATTGATGAGGGACTGCGCGCTCATATGAGTAGCGTTTATGGAATAATGAGTGCTGGTATGGCAACTACTGGAATAGTAGCATACATGACTGGTCAAAACGATGCTCTTTTAGCAACATTATTTACAGGCGGTTTGCGCTGGGCCGTAATGTTTGCACCATTAGTAATGGTTTTTTTCTTGGGCAGTATGATTAATCGACTGTCACAAACTGGCGCAAGATTAGCATTTATCACCTTCTCAGCATTAATGGGCTTGTCTATTTCATGGATCTTTGCCGTTTACACTGGGATATCCATAACCCAAACCTTCTTTACCACTGCAATAGCATTCGGTGGATTATCACTATATGGCTATACAACCAAACGTGATATATCAGGTTGGGGAAGCTTTTTAATTATGGGTGTAATCGGGTTAATTGTTGCATCTATATTAAACATATGGATGGCTTCATCTGCAATGACTTTTGCAATCTCAGTGATTGGTTTATTAATATTTGCAGGGCTTACTGCATACGACACTCAAAAAATCAAAAATACTTACATTGCAATGGCATCAAATGGTCAAACAGACTGGCTGGGTAAAGCAGCAATCATGGGTGCTTTAAGTCTTTATTTAGACTTTTTAAATATGTTTATGTTTTTACTTCACTTCATGGGTGGCCGTGAATAGTTAAATTCATAAAAACTTATTAGAAAAAGCCAAGGTAACTACCTTGGCTTTTTTATTTTATATATAAAAATTGACATAAAAAAACCGCACTTAAAGTACGGCTATTTTACTAAAAGAAAAATTTATTTACTTAATTTTACCTTCTTTGTATTCAACATGCTTTCGAACAACTGGGTCATATTTTTTTACGACCATTTTTTCAGTCATTGTTCGAGCATTCTTTTTAGTCACATAGAAATGACCAGTGTCCGCTGTTGAATTCAAACGGATTTTAATTGTGGTTGGCTTTGCCATGAGACTTCTCCATACGGGTCGGAATATTCCGATTAAACTTGAAGTTGCGTTGTAGCGGGATGAGGCTCCGAGTCAAGTGTCAAAAATCTATAATACTTGATTTTTTATAAAAACAGATGTGTTTTATTAGTATGATGCAATGTCTCTCGTAATAAAAAGCTCTCTTAATTTATTATTTAATGGAACCGGCTTACCAGCAACCAAGTCTGCCATTACTATTTTTGTACGCCCAATTGCCTTTAATTTTTGCTCACTATGAACCTCGTAATCCAAATCAAAACTAGTATTTCCTACTTTTGAACACCGAATTACCGTAGTATATTTTTCCCCTAGAAACATTGCTAGATTAAATTCAATGCTAGCTGTGCGTACCACTGGCATTGGATTTGATTTATTTTTGAAATCAAATCCTGAGTTTGATAAATAAATAATACGTAAATTTTCAAACCATGTATGATAAACTTTATTGTTTACGTGATCATATGTATCGAGATCACTATATCGAACAAAATCATGCAGCCCCATAACCCAATTACCTTCTATTCCTGCGTCTTGAATTTTTTTCTTATCCCATATCATAATATATCACTATCAATTAGCCTTTGCGCTATTGCGAGATAAGCAGCAGCGTGCTTACTATCAGTAGCGGCTACAGGTATACCACCATCGCCTGCCTCTCGGATCTCTAGCTCAAGGGGAATTTCACCTAAAAACGGTAATTCAAATTTTTTCGCATCCTCACGCGCCCCTCCATGACCAAAGATATGTGCCTCATGACCACATTTTGGACAATGATAACTCGACATATTTTCAATCATTCCAATTATTGGCACTTCCATTCGATTGAACATATTTATTGCTTTTCTTGCATCCAACAATGCTACGTCCTGAGGTGTCGAGACTATAATAGAACCAGAAACTTCTGTCTTTTGTGATAAAGTAAGCTGCACATCACCTGTACCAGGAGGTAAATCTATTAATAGAACATCTAATTCACCCCATTTAACTTGATTCAGCATTTGCTGTAATGCACCCATTAGCATAGGGCCTCGCCAAATAACTGCTTCATCTTCTTTGAGCATCAGTCCCAATGACATAATAGTCACCCCATGCGCCTCCAGTGGAATGATGGTTTTACCATCAGGACTTGCTGGCCGTTTTGAAACGCCCATCATCCTAGGCTGTGAAGGACCATGAATGTCTGCATCAAGAAGTCCAACTTTCATGCCTAATTTTGATAGTGCTACAGCCAAATTACTTGAAACAGTTGATTTCCCGACTCCACCTTTTCCAGAACCAATTGCTATAATTCTTTTAACACCTTTAATAGGTTGCTTGTCATCTTGTGGCTTAGCGTGACCACCAATCTTTAAATTAGGCGGTTGCTTAGGTGCGCTGTGAGCTGTCATCATTACATTACATTTATGAACTCCATCCATTCGCAATATTAATGCTTCAGCTCCTGACCTAACCGGTTCCATACGCTCTCCCAGCTCTCCAGGCACTTCTAGAACAAAATTTACCAGACCTTCATTGATAGTAACTGCGCGGACCATATCGGAGTCAACTATGTTACTTCCATCTGGCAATTGAACTCTCTTCAACTCTTCGATAATTGCTTCTACTGTGATAGACATGTGAGATGCGTCCTTATATTTGATGTAACTAACTTTCGTAATTTAACACTAAGAGCAAGGCTTAAGCAGCCAGAAAGATACTTTTTTGAACATTTTAAATGCAACTTTTCATTTAATCTCATCTGGTGATGATACTTTGTGGAGTATTGTTGCTTTATCTTTACGCATTTCTTTATCAGCAACTTTAATTGCAGCACTTTTTGCAATCCCAATAGGTACTGCATTAGCAATGGGAAGATTCAGTGGGCGTAAACTAATTATAATGTTTTCGTCATCTTTAATGGCTCTTCCTCCTGTTGTTGTAGGACTAGCAATTTATTTACTTTTATCACGCTCCGGCCCACTTGGTGATTACGGATTGCTGTTCACGCCAACTGCAATGATAATAGCACAATCAGTTTTGATTTTTCCAATTATTTTAGCTTTAACAACAGAAGCTGTGTCACCTCTTGAACAAAATTATAGACGTTTACTAAAAAGTGTTAACGCATCCAAATGGTTTCGCTTAAGAATATTAATCATTGATGCAAGATTTTCAATTTTTACAGCAATTTTAGCAGGATTCGGGCGTGCTATTGCAGAAGTTGGCGCAGTAATTATTGTTGGTGGCAATATAGCAGGATCAACTCGAGTTATGACAACAACAATAGCTTTAGAAACATCAAAAGGTAACCTGGAACTTGCTTTGGCTCTCGGAATTATACTTATTTTTTTAGCAATTATGGTTAATTCAATTATGCATATTTTCAAATCAATGGGACAAAAATATCATAGGGAGTCACGATAATGAAACTAACTTTTAACTCTGTTTGTTTTTCACAAAATAGTGAAACTTTACTTGGTCCTATTGATTTAAAATTAAATATAAGAGGTATTACAAATGTTCTAGGATATAATGGTGCAGGTAAATCATTATTCTTAGAAATATGTCATGCAATGATTGAGCCAACATCTGGCAATGTATATTGGGGCACACATTCAGCTTATTCTTCAAGACATTTAAGAGGTTTTATATTTCAACATCGAGTAACTCTTTTTAGATCTGTGAAGAAAAATATTGCACTACCTATGCAAACTGCTGGGTGGACAAAAAAAAGAATAGAAAGCCGCCTTGAAGAACTTTTATGTATGGCTAATTTGGAAGCAAAGGGAAATGATCCAGCATCTACCCTTTCTGGTGGGGAAGTACAACGAATGGCACTTGTTAGGGCATTGGCAACTTATCCTAAAACAATAATAATGGACGAGCCAACTTCAAGTTTAGATCCAAGCGCTACAACTGAATTTGAAAAATTAATATCAAAAAGTGCAAATTCTGGTATAAAATTCCTTTGGGCTACGCATAATGTTTCCCAGGCAAAGCGCTTTGCTGATGACATAATTTTTATAGCAGGTGGTAAGATTGATGAAAGCAATGAAGCAGATAAATTTTTTAAAAATCCACGATCTATAAAAGCAAAAAATTACATCAAAGGCATATAATGAAATTTATTTTTTTATTAATTCTTTTCTTTGCCAATTCTGTAAAAGCAGAAAAACAAGAAATAATTTTGTCATCCACAACTTCAACACAAAACTCTGGTCTTTATGATTATATTTTGCCGATGTTTACTCAAGATACGGGTATTTTGGTAAAGGTAGTTGCAGTAGGAACAGGCCAAGCCATTAGAATAGCGCGCAATGGCGATGCAGATGCTTTATTAGTTCATCATAGACCATCTGAAGATCTTTTTATGAAAGAAAATTTTGGAACTTATCGTTATGATATTATGTACAACGACTTTGTACTAATTGGCCCAAAAAATACAAATGCTACATTTAAAAATCTCGCAGATTTTTTTATTGAGGCAGAAAAATTTGGTACATTTAGATTTATTTCAAGAGGTGACGATAGCGGTACACATAAAAAAGAAATAGAACTATGGAATGCTTTTACATATAGCAATCCAAGTGGAGAATGGTATATCGAAATTGGATCTGGTATGGGTGCAGCTTTAAATATGGCATCTGCAACTAATTCATATACATTGAGCGATCGAGGAACTTGGTTATCTTTCAAAAATAAAGGTGATTTAGAAATTAAATGGGCTGGCGACCTTATTATGCAGAATCCTTATGGACTGATACTAGTTAACCCTGATGTCTTCCCACATATTAAATCAACACAAGCCAAAATATTTGCCAACTGGTTAATATCTTCAAAAGGTCAAAAAGCGATTGGAGATTTCAAAGTTGATGACAAACAATTATTTTGTCCAAATGCAGATAAAACAAATACAAAAAGCCTTTTAGCATGCCCCGCTAACTAATTTGGCAATTAGGGATATGCACCAAATGCATATCGGCTTTGCAGTATAAACACTTTTAAAATTTACAAGATTAGCTATTTTAAACTTATGAGACGAAAAACTCATCGGCCACCTCCTCCCGGTCGAGAAATTTAAATGGCACCAAATTCTCCCAATGCTGGGGCCAAAAAAAAGAACGGTAATATGCTACCTCCTCCCAGCATGTTGTCGTTTTTTTTTGGCTAAATTTTATGAAATATTTTCAAAAAGACTCATCATCAATATGAGATACAAAATTGGCTACAACTTTCTTTGCTCCACCTGAATCAAATACTATAGATAGCTTATCGCCTTCAATACCAATAACAGTTCCGTTTCCAAGCTTTACGTGCATTACTCGATCAGAAATTGAATACTTTTTTGAGACTTTAGCATCGATGGTAATGCCTTGAGTGTTGTCAGATTTATTTAGAAACCTTTGGGATGTTCTAGCCTGCATTCGTTTCCACCCAGGTGAATTATATGCATCAGCTTTTGCAGCGCGTTCAGGAAGGTCACTTTCAAATTCAATTTCTTGAGATGACGAGCCACCAGCATACAAACCTGGTGGGGTGAGTACTTCTATATTTTTTGGCGGTAATTCATCTATAAATCTTGATGGCATCGACGATTGCCATTGCCCATAAACTCTACGATTAGCAGCAAATGAAATAGTGCAAATGGCTTCAGAACGAGTAATTCCGACGTAGGCTAATCGGCGTTCTTCTTCTAATCCCTTCTGGCCAGATTCATCCATCGATCTTTGGGATGGAAATAACCCATCTTCCCAGCCAGGTAGAAATACTATTGGAAACTCAAGACCTTTAGCGCCATGCAGCGTCATAATGGAAACTTTTTCTACAGAGTCAGAAACATCATTTTCCATTATTAAACTCACATGTTCAAGAAAACCTTGGACATTTTCAAATCCTTCCAACGCTTTAACAAGCTCTTTTAAGTTTTCCAGCCTACCTGCTGCTTCTGGTGTTTTATCATTTTGCCAAAAATCTGTGTACCCACTTTCTTCTAATATTATTTGTGCAATCTCAACGTGATTAACAGCGTTTGAAACATTATCTAAGTTTTCCAAAACTTCATTTCTAGAGTTTATCACAACATTTGAGGGTGCCAATAAATTACCCCACCGATCAAATCCATCTATTAGTTTTTTCAAAGAATTGGATGCCTTAGATGATAGTCCACCTTCATGGGCCACTAACCGAGCAGCTTCTAACATAGATACCCCGTTACTACGTGCTATTGCATTAATTTTTTGTTGAGCCTTGTCTCCAATTCCTCGCTTAGGTGTATTAACAATACGTTCAAACGCAAGACTATCGTCTGGACTAACTGCAACCCGAAAATATGCCATGGCATCTCGTATTTCCATCCGTTCATAAAACCTTGGCCCACCAATAACTCTGTATGGTAATCCAATACTGAGAAATCTATCCTCAAATGCGCGCATTTGGTGAGAAGCTCGAACCAATATAGCCATACTGTTTAATCCAAATGAAGAAATTCCCCGCGTTCCCCTTTGATAGCTCTCTAGCTCTTCGCCGATCCATCGAGCTTCTTCCTCACCATCCCAATGACCAATTAAACGTACCTTTTCTCCGCCTTCTTGAGCAGTCCATAGAGTTTTACCTAATCGATCTGTATTTCCAGATATTATACCAGATGCTGCTGCAAGAATATCAGGAGTAGATCTATAGTTTTGCTCTAAACGAATAACTTTCGCACCTTCAAAATCTCTTTCAAATCGCAAAATATTCCCTACTTCTGCACCACGCCATCCATAAATTGATTGATCGTCATCACCAACACAGCAAATATTTTTATGCTTTGCCGCCAAAAGTCTTAACCACATATATTGCGCAATATTAGTATCTTGATACTCATCAACCAAAATATATTTAAACCAAGTTTGATATTTTTGTAAAATATCAGAATTTTTTTGAAAAATATTCACAACATGTAATAAAAGATCTCCAAAATCAGCAGCATTCAAAATTTTCAATCGATTTTGATATTGCAAATAAAATTCGGCTCCTCGACCATTAAACCCATCTTCACCAGCTGGTATGTTGTCTGGACCCCAAGCACGGTTTTTCCATGTGTCTATAAGTCCTAATAATAATCGTGGCGGCCAACGCTTTTCATCAATATTTTCAGCTCGCAATAACTGCTTTAGCAACCTTAACTGATCATCTGTATCGAGAATTGTAAAATTTGACTTTAAACCAACCATCTCCGAATGTCGGCGTAATATTTTGACACACAAAGAATGAAATGTTCCAAGCCAAGGGAGCTCTCCGCCTAAGTTACCCAATATAGATCCAACCCGAATTTTCATTTCTCGAGCAGCTTTATTTGTAAAAGTTACAGCAAGTATCTCATTTGGCCGAGCTTCGTTCATGTTCATCAAATGAACAATTCTTGTTGTTAAGGCTTTTGTTTTACCCGTACCTGCCCCAGCCAACATTAAGACAGGTCCATTTAATGTTTCCACAGCCGATCTTTGAGCAGAATTCAAATCATCTAAATATGGTTTAGGCCTCAACCCTATAGCTTGATGAGATAAGGGGATATTACTTGCCACTTGATTAGCTTGATTTTCGTCTCGATTATTCATTTTTGTAGCATAACGGTTTCATTAATAATGTAAAAGCATGTTCTATCATTGTTCTTCTATTTTTATCAATCCAAATCCCTCAAACAAGATTTCGATTATATCGAACTTGTTGACATTCTCTTGCATGAGTATCTGGATCACTTTAATGGTAACTTTATGAATATAGATGACATATACCCCAGTCTAAGCGACCTAAAAAAACGAGCTAAGAGCCGGCTTCCATTCTTTGCTTGGGAATATTTAGACAGCGCTACTGGTGTAGAAGATCAAAAAAATCGAAATCGAGAAGAATTAAATAAAATTTTATTTGAGACTCGAATATTAAAAGGTGAATACGTTCCCAATCAAAAAACCACTTTTTTAGGCAAAACTTATTCCCATCCATTTGGTGTAGCACCCGTAGGTATGTCTGGCATGATATGGCCTGGAGCTGAATACATACTTGCAAGAGGATGCGCCAAAGCTAAAATTCCATACTGCTTATCAGCGGTAGCAACTGTGACACCAGAAATGATATCATCATCTATTGGAGATATGGGTTGGATGCAGCTTTACCCACCAACAGATGCAGATGTTCGTAGAGACATGTTGCTTCGTGCAAAAAATGCTGGATTTCATACACTTGTATTGACAGTCGATGTTCCTGCTCCAAGTCGCAGAGAACGTCAGCGAAGAGCTCAATTAACTATACCACCAAAGATTACTCCTAAAATGTTGTGGGAAACAGCAACACATCCTTCATGGGCCCTAGGTACAGCAAAATATGGGCAACCTCGCCTTCGATTTGCTGAAAGCTATGTCAAAGTTAAGGGCAATACATCATCAACTGCTCATCCAGGGTACATAATTCGAGGTAAACCTGACTGGAAATATCTATCAGAACTCAGAAATGAATGGGATGGCCACATAATTGTAAAAGGTATCACGTCTGCACACGACGCATTAGAACTAAAAAAGGCTGGGGTAGATGCAGTATGGGTATCAAATCATTCAGGCAGACAATTTGATGGCGGCCAAAGTAGCATAGAAACACTACCTAAAATACGCAAAGCTGTAGGAAATGACTTTCCATTGATATTTGATAGTGGTGTGGAAGGTGGTCTGGATATATTGAGAGCAATTGCCCTTGGAGCAAACTTTGTTATGTTAGGGCGTGCTTTTCATTATGCCCTTGGAGCGTTAGGTAAAAAAGGTTTTGAACAAATGGCCTTTATTTTGTCGGATGATATTAATACAAATATGTATCAAATGGGGATTAAGGAACTTGCTGACAGTACTAATAGGCTAATTAAACGAGATTAAATTTGCGCAAAATATTGGTCATATCTGATATACACATTCGATCAATCGAAAAAAGCATCATTGGTTTGAGCCCATTAAAGCAGTTTAAAAATGCCCTCTCTCATGGGCAAAAGAATCATCCAGATGCTGAACATTTAATACTCATGGGAGACATTGCTCACTCGGGTCATATAAAAGAATATGAGTTAATAAAAAGGGCAATAAACAATTATCAAATTCCAATAACTTTTATGCTTGGAAATCATGATAATCGCGAAAACTTTGTAAAAATTTTTCCTGAGATACCTTTAACAAAAGAAGGTCACCTCCAAACAGTAATAAATTTAGGAAATGATGTCCTTATTTGTTTAGACACACTTAATTCCCCACCATATTTAGAGGGCAAGCATGAAGGTAAATTATGCACCAAAAGATTAGAGTGGTTAGAGCAAGAATTAAATAAAATTAGAGATAAACGTATTTCAATTTTCACACACCATCCCCCGCATAATGTTGGCTTCCCAGGAATGGATAAAATCAAACTAAGCAATAGCAACGATTTATTTGAAATAATAAAAAAATATGTAAATATTAAACATATATTTTCTGGCCATGTTCACAGGACAATTTCTGGACACACAAACAATATTGGTTTTTCTATTTTTAAAAGTACATGTCATCAAATGCCTATGAATTTAATCTCAGCTGATTCTAGTCTTTCTGTAAAAGAACCAGCAGCATACGGTATAATCTTGTTTGATGACCAAAGTATAATAGCCCATACAGAAGATTACGAAATAGCAAGGCAAGCAATAGCCTCCTCTATAGATGCGATGCCAGATAAATTGTAAAAAAACAAAAAAGCTCTTGCGGCAGGAAAATAGTTGCGTATAACGCCCTTACCCAAGAGAATAATTGTTCTCTTTCAAGGATGCGGGCGTAGCTCAGGGGTAGAGCATAACCTTGCCAAGGTTAGGGTCGAGCGTTCGAATCGCTTCGCCCGCTCCAATTACCAAAATATGGTAACGACAAGGTCACCTAAGGGTGGCCTTTCGTCGTTTCTAGAAAAAAATTTTACAGTTTTACTTTACCTATATATTTAATTAGTTAATCGTTTGATGCTAAGAATAAGTAGGATTAAAAAATGAAACTTTTGAGATATGGCTCGATTGGAAAAGAAAAAACATGTGTTCTTGATTTGCAAGGCAATATTCGAGACCTTTCAGCACATATAAAAGAGTTAAGCGGAGATTCTATTTCACTACAGAATTTAGATAAAGTTAAGGCCTTGGATTTTGAAAAATTACCAATATGTCCAGAAGGTGATAGAATTGGTTCGTGTCTGGCTGATGCACCAAACTTTTTTTGCATTGGATTGAATTATGCAAAACATGCTGCAGAAACAGGAAGTAAATTACCAGAAGAACCTCTAGTATTTAATAAATCAACATCAGCAATTAACGGGCCATATGACGATATTAAGATCCCTAAAGGATCAGTTCATACAGATTGGGAAGTAGAATTAGGATTAGTAATAGGAAAACCTTGTTACCAAGTATCAGAGGATGAAGCTTTAAATTACGTATCAGCATACTTTACTGCAAATGATGTATCCGAGAGGACTTACCAAAAACATAGATCAGGCCAATGGGTTAAAGGGAAATCATCACCAACATTTGCACCGATTGGCCCATATTTAGTTACTGCTGACGAAATAGATAATCCCCAAAACTTATCAATTAAAACGACTATCAATGGTAAGGTAATGCAAAATTCTAATACTGATGACATGATTTTTAGCTTAAAAGAAATAATATCAAAATTATCAGAATATATGGTTTTAAGAACAGGTGACATAATAATCACTGGAACCCCTGAGGGTGTTGGAGCAGGAATTAAACCAAAGCCAATGTTTCTAAGATCTGGTGATACCGTAGAAGTTGAGGTTGAGGGCCTGGGTTGTCAAAAAATGAAAGCAATATAATTATTTATCTTTTTTCACTCGCTCCATAAGCTCTTTGGCTGTTTCAACACGTTCAGAATATCGATCGACTAAGTTTTGTTTTATATCACGAGTAATAAGAGTAAATTTCACTAATTCTTCCATTACATCTACTATCCGATTATAATTTCCAGATGGTTTCATACGTCCATTATCATCAAATTCTTTCCAAGCCTTTGGTGTTGATGATTGGTTCGGAATAGTGAGCATTCTCATCCATCGTCCCAATATTCGCAATTGATTTACAGTATTAAAACTTTGTGACCCACCATTAACTTGCATTAAAGCTAAAGTTTTTCCCTGCGTTGGCCTAACTGCACCATCAGATAAAGGTACCCAATCTATTTGGGTTTTCATTACACCAGTCATTGAGCCGTGGCGTTCTGGTGAAGACCAAACCATTCCTTCAGACCACTTTACGAGTTCATGTAACTCTAAAACTTTAGGATGAGATGAATTCTCCTCATCGACTAAAGGTAAATCAGTTGGATTATAGAGTTTAACTTCTGCACCTAACTTTATAAGTATTCTTCTAGCCTCTTGAGCAACCAATCTACTATATGATTTTTTTCTTAATGAACCGTATAATATTAGAATTTTTACTGGATGTGTGGATCTATATATTGGAAATAACAAATCATTATCTATCTGCTTAAAAGCATCATCACTTATATTTGATGTTGTCATGATATTTTCCTGATAAATTAATATTTATAGCTAGGTCATTATTTTTTGCTTACACCTAACTCTGAGATTCCACCATTTGCTTTTGACCATTCCAACGGGTTTCTCAAAAAAGATTCAACCTGGTCCAAAGATGCAGAATCAAAGTTACCACCTTCACGTGCAGCTTTAAGTATGTCCCACCAAGTTAATAGATAGTGAAGCTCTAATCCGTTTTCAGCAAGCATTTCATGAGTATTTTCAAAAATATCGTAATAAAAAACTACCAAAATATGTTCACAAATTGCTTCTGCACGTCTTATTGCTTCAGCAAACATAAGCTTAGACCCACCATCTGTAGTTAAATCTTCTACTAATAATACACGTTGATTTGGATGAATATCACCTTCTATTTGTGCATCACGACCATAGCCTTTTGGTTTTTTTCGAACATATTGCATTGGCAATGACATTTTGTCTGCAATCCATGCTGCAAAAGGAATACCAGCTGTTTCCCCTCCTGCAGCACTATCAAATTTTTCAAAACCAACTTCTTGGTATAAGGTAGCAACAGCAAAATCCATTAATGCTGAGCGAATTCTTGGATGACTAATTAATTTTCGGCAATCAATATATACAGGTGAGGCAAGGCCTGAAGCAAATGTATAAGGTTCGTTAGGGCGAAATTTTACTGCTTCAATTTCTAGAAACATCTTAGCTGCTAAATTTGCCATTTGATCTTTAGTTGCAAAAGTATTTGGAAAAGTCATATTAAAGCCTTTTTGAATTTTCTAATCTTTATCTAGATTCGTTCACCAAGCCAAGTCTCACAATTGCGAGAAAAAAATATTAAATATATAAGAACTATATGCAAGAACGTTTCATATCTCTAAAAAACAAAAAACTTCAAAATGCTTATGGAATTTGGGCGTCCAAAATAAGCAATCAGCAAATAGTTGCAATTTGCCTAAATGATCCTGATCATCAAATAGCAGCTTTCTTTGGGATTTCTCTTGTAGGAAAACAAGTATGCATTGCATCAAGCGATATAGTTAAAAATCTTGATAAGAGATTCATAATTCTTAACAAAAAGATTACTCCATCAAATCACGTGGCTACAATTAAACCTCAAAATAATTTTATAACCTTTTCAGGTGGATCAACCAAAAAGCCAAAGGCAATTTTACGCACACATAAAAGTTGGATATATAGCTTCAAAAGAAATGGTGTCTTAAAAAGTGATAAAGTTGCTGTTTTGGGTCACTTATCACACTCATTAGCACTATATGCGGCAACAGAAGCAATGCACATTGGTGCCAAATTAATTTTTTTAGGAATGCGCCCTCAAGGTAAGCCCACTATATTATATGCTACACCTACATTATTAAAGTTAGTCTATAAAAGTGATAAAATCTATTCTCAAGTACGAACTATTTTTATAGGTGGTGGCCATTTTAGTGATGACGATAAAACTTTTTGTAAACACCGTTTCCCTAATGCAGAAATAAAGGTTTTTTATGGCACAGCTGAAACAAGTTTCATCACAATTTCTGATAGTAAAACTCCTCCAAATTCTGTTGGCCAAACTTATGATGGTGTGGAAATTTATATTAAGGAAGGTGCAATTTCAGTTAAAACACCGATGCTGGCAACAAATTACCTAGATAATCAAATAATCATGGATCCTAACTTACCATTCTCTACTGGAGAAATAGGTTGGATTGATGATAATAACTTTCTATTTCTTAAAGGTAGATCAGATCGAGCAGTCAACATATCAGATAAACTTATTCATTTAGATGCATTAGAAGAGGATCTTATATCACTTCCTGGAATTGAGCACGCTGCAGTAATTACTTTACCTGATAAAAAACGTGGCCAAAAGGCTTTCGCAGCAGTATGTGGGTGCCATATAACTCATCCTCAAATTTCTGGAATAATTTGTTTGGAAGAATGGCCAATACTTTTATCCGGTAAAACTGATTATTTTAAAGTGAAAGAAATTTTACAAAAGGCTTTTTTATGAAAAATACTGCATATATTATTGCGGCAAAACGCACAGCTGTTATTCCAAAAGGTGGAGCTTTTTGTAAACTTAAGATCCATGAATTAGCTGCACCAGTTATTAATGGGTTATTAAAAAAAGCAAATATTTCAAGAAATTCAATTGATGAGCTAATTTTATCAAATGCTGTAGGAGGCGGCGGTAACCCTGCAAGACCTTCAGTCTTAGCTTCTAATTTACCAGAAAGTATTGGTGGATTTACTATTGATAGACAATGCGCTGGTGGACTTGATGCCATTTGGCTAGCAGCTCAAATGATTATGTCAGGCACACATAATATTGTAATTGCTGGTGGTGCAGAAAGTGCTTCACTTCGCCCAATTAGAATGGCGATTAACAACACTGGCGCTGGACCAGTACCTTATGATCAGCCAAATTTTACTGGTTTAGAAGGTAGAGATCCAGGTATGTTAGAATCTATGGCAGAAATCGCATATTCATCAAAAATTTCTAGAGATAAACAAGAAGATTGGGCAATCAATAGTCACAGGAAAGCATTAAACAAAAAGATTTCAGACGAAATAATTGATATAAACAATCAAACAAAAGATTCATTTACCCGAAATCTTAGTAAAAAAATCTGCCAACGCGCACCAATTTTAAAAGGCAATATTACATCAGCGACAACGGCAGTAGATTCAGATGCTGCAGCTTTTTGTTTAATAGTTAATGAAGAGATTGCTAAAAAATATTCAAATGCGATTAAAATTGTAGCTGGAGTATCTTGTGCAGGAACTCCAGATGCACCGGCATTTGCAACTCTTAATTCTATTAAGAGAATTTTAGATGCAACAGAAATAGTGCCTTACTCATTTAACGCGATAGAAATAATGGAAGCCTATGCTGCTCAGGCATTAATAGCGACAGAAGCATTTAAATTTAATGAAAACTCAATAAATAGGAGTGGAGGAGCTTTAGCTCGCGGGCATCCAATAGGTGCATCAGGGGCCATTTTAGCTGTTAGATTATATCATGAATTACAAAATACAGGTGGGTTCGGACTAGCATCAATTGCAGCTGCTGGTGGACTTGGTAGTTCACTTATCTTATCTTGTTCTAGCCCATGACAAGATAGCATTTGGCCTTGATTTATGAATGCCATTTACAATAAATCCTGCCAAAATGCATTTTAGAATATCCCCGGGGATAAACGGTGACATAGTAAGTATAGATTGGAAAAAGTTCATTTTGGCTCCAATCATGTAATATGGAATTGCAATTGCATATAATATAAAAATACTACCAATTATTGCTGAAAAACTTGCCACAATGCTAATTGGTAAACTTCTTAATCTTTCCATTATATAGCCAGTTACAAATGCGGCAAAAGGGAATCCAAACAAAAATCCTGCCCAAGGAGTTGTAAAGACACCTAGTCCACCGCGGCCACCTGCTAAAAGTGGTAACCCCAAAGCTACCAAAGAAAGAAACAATAGAACCGCTAAGGCCCCTCTTTTTGCTCCCAAAATTATTCCACATAACATTACGCCAAGACTTTGAGCTGTAATTGGAATTCCACTCACCAGCGTGAGTTTTGGAAGAAGCCCTAAAACTGCTATTAATCCAGAAAATAATGCAATATAAACTATATTTTTTTCCATAAATTAGACCCCACCTCTTGCACGTATGGCCTCAGAGACCCTATCTGCATCATCAATAACCGTAATAAAAATTGGAATAATAATGCGCCAATTCGTATACCTTAATCCCCGCGCACGCCAACTTTGAGATAATTGCTTTGCACGTTCAATTAGTACTGGTGTAAATCGAATAACCATTCCAAGTGCAAGTGCAATTGGGGCAGTTTTAATGCCAATTAGTTTCAGTGGATTCAAAATCCACAAAAATAATTCCATCATATCAGAAAGCTTTGATGTAAGTGTTACAAAATTAGCTAGTGCAACTAAAACAAGCAAGCGTAGACATATAATAATACCTGATAAATATTCTCCGCGTAAGATATGAAAAATCCAGATAAGACCAATAACTAATACTATTGGGCGCAATAAATTCATCCCCTTGCGTAAAGCATTAAACGATACCGAATAATATAAAAAAACTATTCCAATTAAACAAAATAATAATAATATCCAATTGGTAATAAAAAAAATAAGTATTGAAATTAAACTTAAAGCTGCCAACTTAAAACCTACACGAGAATTATGAGCCCAAGATGTTCCCGCCAAACTAATCGCTAACATTTGCACGCCTTCGCATTTCTTTTTCAAAATCAGGAAACACATTCTCAAATGATCCATCATTTATAATTTTACCATTATCAATCCATAGAATACGATCAAAATCCGCTAAAATTTCTTTATCGTGACTGATCATAACTAACTGTTGATTTAATTTTTCTAACGTTTGCTTTAATCTTAATGAAGTAGGTAAATCAAGACCTGCATATGGTTCATCTAATACGATCACATCTGGCTTCATCGCTAAAACAGCAATTAAACATAAATAATGTCTTTGGCCTTGAGAAAGATTATGCGCTAACTGGTCTGCCCAGTGAAGCTTGCCAAATCTCTTTAAAATTTTAAGTGCTTTTTTTTCAGCTTCATAGCGTGTAATTCCTTGTTGAATTAATCCAAAACTAATTTCTTCAATACATGTAGGAAAAATTATTTGATGATCAGGGTTTTGAAAAATAATACCAACAGTATTTAATGCTGACTTACGGTCCTTATATATGTCGATATCATTTATTTTTATAGTCCCATGAATTGGACTAATCAGCCCTGCAATCAATCTAGCTAAAGTAGATTTCCCAGATCCATTAACTCCAATAATTCCAACACGATGCTCTATAATGTTTAGATCAACTTGATCTATCACGCGATGATTTTCAAATTCAAAGATTACATCTTTCAAATATATTGCCATTTTACCTATCCATCACCTTGCTTCTCAATTACATCGAATGTAACCCAGCTTCAAGAAACATCATGGGGAACACCCCAATTGGAACTTTATGAACCTAACAGCTTTAAAATCACCCAGCTATCGACGTTATTTAATTGGTTCAGCAGCAGCAGTAAATGGATTATGGATACTTCGTGTAGTAGTCACTTGGATAGCTTGGGAAACCTCACTGTCTGCAACATTTGTTGGGTTAATAGCTGCTCTTACAATGCTTCCTACCATGATAATTGGTCCTCTTTTTGGTGCAATTATGGATCGATCCAATATAATAAGAGCAGCTTATGCTACTAATATTGGAATGATTATTGCAGCTCTTATTGCAATTATTTCTTTATTATTAAATATTATTTCTCCTTTTTTCTTAATATTATTGGCTCTTTATATTGGAGTTATAACTGCAGCACATCATCCTATGAGGTTATCACTTGGGCCAAGATTAGTTCAAAAAGATCAAATAAGTTCAGTATCAGCTCTAGCAGCATTAAATTTTAATACTGCTAGAGTAATTAGCCCTTTTATAGCCGGAATTATAATTGATAATTTTGGAACACTTTACGCACTTTTAACTGCAATAATATTATATCTACCTAATATAATCATATATTCTACGCTGCATCCTAGAGTTTTAAAGATATCAAAAGAATATCAAAGCATAAGTGCTGCAATAAAAGAAGGATTTCGATTTGTTTGGGCCTCTGAATATTTGCGACTTATTTTTGCCATCTCAGCCACTTATACCATATCAATTAGATCTGTAGCAGAAATCCTTCCTGTAATTGCTGATGGTACTTTTTCAAATGGTGCAAGTGGGTTAGGCCATTTAGCTGCTACGGTAGGTGCTGGATCTCTTTGCGCTGCACTTTATAAAGCGTTGGGAACTTCAGAACGTGTTCCAGCATTTAGCATTTCAATAATAATAGTTACTATTTTTGGCATGATATCAGCTTGGATACTAACTATTACGCAACTATGGCCTTTGGCACTAGTATCAGCAGCTTGCATGGGTTTTGCAGCCACTTATTTGGGGGTGAGTTTTCAAGCAGAAATACAAGCAGACTTGCATGATAATATTCGTGGTCGTGTCATGAGTTTATGGGGTATGATTACTCTTGGTTCAATGTCTTTAGGTTCGTTGCTGATAGGATGGGTCGCAGATACATTGGGGATGTTTTTTGCTGGTTCAAGCTTACTTTTATGTTCTTTAATTAGTTTATTATATATTTATTTTAACTCAAAACGTTTCAGACTTTGAGACAATTTCATACAATAAATAATAGGCAATAAAATGGGGGGATAAATCCCCCCATTTTTGGATCAAAGATAGCAATTAAACTTAACTACATCCACTTGTTGCACCACATGTATTGCATTTCATACATGTTCCATTTCGCACCAATGTGTAATTTCCACAGTCACCACAAGCGTCACCCTCATATCCCTGCATTTTAGCTTTCGCACGATCATCTAATTGTGGAAGACTTGTTGGTTTTTGAACATTTACCGAGACAGTACTGATAGTTCCAGTTGCCTCTTGAATAGGCGCATTATTTTCAAACAGATTAGCCTGCCCACCCTGTAAAACCATTAACTCTTGCGGTAAACGCTTACGGAGATAACCCGTAGATGATACTTGTTTGATCATTGCGAGGTTTTCTTCATTAGTTTGTTGATTTTTTGAGACGCCTTCATCAACTCCCTTACCAAGTGTATCAAAACTTTCGCCTTCAGGTTGAACATGAGCTAAATCAGTCCTATCTAAATAAGAAATAGCTAGTTCTCGGAATATGTAGTCTAAAATTGATGTTGCTGATTTAATGCTATCATTTCCTTGCACCATGCCAGCTGGATCAAACCTTGTGAAAGTAAATGCATCAACAAACTCTTCCAATGGAACTCCGTACTGTAGGCCCACCGAAACAGCTATAGCAAAGTTATTCATCATTGCTCGGAAACCAGCGCCTTCTTTATGCATATCAATGAAAATTTCACCTATTTTACCATCTTCATATTCACCAGTTCGAAGATAAACTTTATGACCACCCACATTTGCTTTTTGAGTGTAGCCTTTTCGGCGTTCAGGCAAGCGCTCACGGGCTTGTTTATTTACCTCTTTAATAATTATTTTCTCTACTATTTTTTCAGCTAAAATCTGTGCACGTTCACCAGCAGGTGCTTCCATGAGTGTTTCTTCTAGATCATCATCATCATCATCAATTAGAGCCGATGATAGTGGCTGAGAAAGCTTAGAGCCATCTCTGTAAAGAGCATTTGCCTTCACTCCTAAAGACCATGATAATTCATATGCAGCTTGGCAATCTTCTATTGTTGCATCGTTTGGCATATTTATTGTTTTTGATATCGCTCCTGATATGAAAGATTGAGCTGCAGCCATCATAGTTATATGACTTTCAACAGATAGGTATCGCGTACCAATACGACCACAAACGTTTGCACAATCGAATACACCGTAATGCTCTTCTTTTAAATGTGGCGCTCCTTCGAGTGTCATTGTACCACACACGTGGTTGTTGGCATTCTCAACTTGTTTTTTTGTAAAACCAAGGTGTGAAAGAAGATCAAATGTTGGATTATTTAAAAGCTCTTCAGGTATTCCTAAAGTGCCTTTGCAAAATTCTTCTCCTAAGGTCCATTGATTGAAAACAAATCTTATATCAAAAGCTGATGGCAATGCTGATTCTACTTTGTCAATTTCTACCTGACTGAAACCATGGCCAATCAGTGCAGTATGGTTAATACCTGGAGCATTACCCATTGTGCCATGGCCAACTGCATAAGAGATAATTTCTTCTGATTCTGCTGATCCATATCCCATTTTTGCTAAAGCTGCAGGAACTGATTGGTTGATTATTTTAAAATATCCACCACCAGCTAATTTCTTAAATTTAACAAGTGCAAAATCTGGCTCAATACCTGTTGTATCACAATCCATTACCAGTCCAATTGTTCCTGTTGGAGCAATCACAGATACTTGTGCATTTCTATAACCATGTTCTTCTCCAAGCTGAACAGCTTCTTCCCATGATGTTTTTGCCAAATCGACTAAGTGACGATCTGGGCAATTTTTTGAATCTAAGGGCACCGGCTTTATTTCCAGTCCTTCATATCCAGCTTTTTTACCAAATGCTGCACGTTTATGATTTCGCATGACGCGTAACATATGTTGTGCGTTTTTTGCATATCCAGGGAATGGACCTAATTCTTTCGCCATTTCTGCAGAAGTTTTGTATGATACTCCTGTCATCAAAGCTGTCAAAGCAGCGCACATTGATCGGCCTTCATCACTATCATATGACAAACCCATATTCATCAATAAGCCACCAATGTTAGCATATCCTAATCCAAGTGTTCTAAAATCGTATGATCCACGTGCGATTGCTTCAGAAGGGAATTGTGCCATTAATACAGATGTTTCAAGAGTTATCGTCCATAAACGTGTTGCATGCATGTATGCTTCTGCATCGAACTCGCTGTCTTTGAAAAATTTCAAAAGATTCATCGACGCTAAATTACAAGCTGTATCATCAAGGAACATATACTCAGAGCAAGGGTTGGAAGCACGAATTTGACCATCTTCAGGACAAGTGTGCCATGCATTAATGGTATCATGATACTGCACTCCTGGGTCAGCACATGCCCAAGCTGCATGCCCTACATCTTCCCATAATTCTTTTGCCTTCACAGTTTTAGCAACTTTGCCATCTGTCCTGCGAATTAACTCCCAATCCTCATCATTTTGTACAGCTTTCAAAAATGCGTCAGTAACGCGAACTGAATTATTTGAGTTTTGACCAGCAACGGTATTATATGCTTCAGAATCCCAATCAACATCATAACTAGGAAACTCAATGCTGCTATAACCCTGGCGAGCATATTGTAGAACTCTGTTTACATATGTTTCTGGTATCATAACTTTTTTTGCAGACTTAATTGCAACTTTTAAAGCTGAATTTACTTTAGGATCGAAAGCATCTGTCTCTGCACCATCCCAAGAACGAATAGACGCAAAAATTTCGTTTAATTTAAGTTCATGTAATTTAGATCCAGCAACAAGTGAGGCTACTTTTTGCTCTTCTTTTACTTTCCAGCTAATAAATTCTTCTACATCTGGATGATCCATATCACAGATAACCATCTTAGCAGCACGACGAGTTGTACCGCCTGATTTAATTGCACCTGCTGCGCGATCACCAATTTTTAGAAAAGACATAAGACCTGAGGATTTACCTCCACCCCCTAAGGACTCATCTGAACCCCTTAGAGAAGAAAAATTAGTACCTGTTCCAGAGCCATATTTAAACAAACGCGCTTCACGAACCCATAAATCCATAATTCCGCCTTCGTTGACTAAGTCATCTTTTACGGACTGAATAAAGCATGCATGTGGCTGTGGATGCTCATAGGAACTTTGAGATTGCACCATTTTGCCAGTTTTAAAATCTACATAATGATGACCTTGTGATGGTCCATCTATACCATATGCCCAGTGCAATCCTGTGTTGAACCATTGTGGACTATTTGGAGCAGTCATTTGAGCGGCTAACATATAGCGCATCTCATCATAGTATGTCTGAGCATCATCCTCAGTGTCAAACATGCCACCTTTCCAACCCCAATAAGCCCAGGCTCCTGCCAACCTATTAAATACCTGCTTGGAAGATGTTTCGCCCAAATATTCACCATTTGGTTTTACCTGCTGGCCATCTTTCGGTGCTGAGCGCCATAAAAACTCAGGCACATCATCTTCTTTAATACGGACAAGATCATTCGAAACACCGGCTTTGCGAAAATACTTTTGAGCTATTACATCAGATGCAACTTGGCTCCATGATTCTGGAACTTCAACATTATCTAGGGAAAAAACTATTGATCCGTTAGGATTACGTATTTCAGAAGTTGTTCGGTGAAATTCAATTCCAGTGTATGCGTCTTGATTAGCTTTCGTAAACCGTCGTTCTATTTTCATCTCTGCCTCATTTTTTTTTAATTACTGCCTCTTTAGTTACCCATTTAGCCCAAATTAAGCTTTTTGACTTTTAGATAGCCACTTTTTTTAAAGTATTGCTAACTACTATATGTAGTAGACCACGGGAACTATAGCACAAACTGTATCATACTGACGCCTCGGTCAACGATTTTATTTCATTTTTTTACACTTTTTTTAGTTGACTTGATGTTTACAGTGGCCTGTGGATAAGTCAAAAAATCTACACCGAAATTTATGCACCAAAAAAAATTAATATTTCTAGATAGATAGCGATCTAAAAGTATAAAACCAGATAAATAAATATATAAAAGTTACTTTATAAAAAAAATCGCTAAAAAGCGATTTAATTTTTTATTTTAATAAAATGGTCGGGACGGCTGGATTCGAACCAACGACCCCTTGTACCCAAAACAAGTGCGCTACCAGACTGCGCCACGCCCCGACTGATGCGCGGTTTACAAAACTAGTTCAACAATGAAAAGCCTAAAATGCAACATTTACAGGAAAATTTCAAAATCAACACTTCCATACTGCAATATCGTGAGGAATTAAAAGAAATTTCATTTCTGAATTAGTAGTGATTCCTAGCTCAGCAACCATCCCTGCATTAATTTCAAGTACATACTGTATAGAGTTACCTCCAAATATGTTTGTAAGATCTAACGGCTGAGCGTTTTGGTGAATATTTTTTAAAATACCTTTTGAATTAAAAAATAATAGATCTAATGGTATTAACGTATTTCTCATCCAAAAATTTACTTCTTGCTCTTGGTCGTAAACAAATAACATACCTGAAAAACGATCTAATGATTTCCTAAACATTAATCCTTTTGCTCTATCAGCCTCATTATTAGCAAGTTCAACATTGATTTTTACAGCTCCACCATTCCATCTAATATCTACGTATTTATCTGAGCATGCCTGAGATGCAACTCCATATGCCGTTAATATAAGACTTATAAAAATGATTCTTATTATGTTTATTATGGGCTCAACCTATCAATTGACCAATTATTTTGGTTTGTATCACGTGTCCACCTAAACCTATCGTGCAATCGAGCTTCACCATCAGCCCAAAATTCAATTTCTGTTGGATTAATTCTAAACCCACCCCAGAAACTTGGCCGAGAAGGTGTTGTACCATTAGCTGCCAAAGCTTCCTCATACCAACCCTCTAAAACAGATCTATCATTTATTACTTGCGATTGACGAGATGCAATCGCACCAACCCTACTTTGTGGGGATCTACTGTCAAAATAAGCATCAGCTTGTTTTCCTTGTGCTTTCTCAACAGAACCACGAACTCTAATTTGGCGCCTAAGGGATTTCCAATGAATCACAAAAGCCGCCTGACCTGATGCAATTAGTTCACGCCCCTTTTTACTTTCATAATTTGTATAAAAAACAAAAGCATTTTCCTCAATTTCTTTAAGCAATACCATTCTAACATTAGGTAAACCATTGCTATCAACTGTTGCCAATGCAATAGCATTAGCATCGTTGAGCTCTTGCTCTTTGGCTTGTTTCATCCAATCTTTTGCTATTTCAAAAGGATTTTCACCCGCAAATTTTCCTGCTCTGTCCATTTTTCTGTCCTTGTTTGATAACAAAATAACCTTAATACTATTAAAGACAAGTAAATGAATACAAATTCATCCTTTTTCTTGAAGGTCTGACGCCCTTGTTCTATTCATGATTAAATATTTTTACTCACCGGAGAATTATCATGGGCATTATGGATGGAAAACGCGGACTGATTATGGGTGTAGCCAATAAACAGTCAATGGCATGGGGTATTGCTAAAGCGTGCCATGAACAAGGTGCAGAAATGGCATTTTCTTATCAAGGTGAAGCCTTGAAAAAGCGTGTTGGCCCACTAGCAGAAAGTATAGGTTGTGACACAGTTTTAGAATGTGATGTTACCAGTGAAGAATCAATGGATATTTTATTTACTGATTTAGAGAAAAAATGGGGCAAAATAGATTTTGTAGTTCATGCAATTGGATTTTCAGACAAGAATGAACTGCGTGGAAGGTATGTAGATACAACAGCTGAAAACTTTCGAATGACAATGGATATATCAGTATATTCATTTACAGCTGTAACCCAGCGAGCAGAAAAAATAATGAATGAGGGTGGTTCCATATTGACTTTAACATATTATGGCGCTGAGCAAGTAATGCCTCATTATAATGTAATGGGTGTAGCAAAGGCAGCTCTAGAGGCTTCAGTCAAATATTTAGCAGAAGATTTAGGAAAAGATGGAATTCGCGTAAATGCAATATCAGCAGGGCCAGTAAAAACTCTAGCTGCATCAGGCATTGGTGATTTTAGATATATCTTAAAATGGAACGAACTAAATTCACCTTTAAGGCGTAATATAAATATTGATGACGTTGGAAAATCAGCAATGTATTTGTTGTCTGACCTGTCATCAGGTGTAACGGGTGAAAATCTGCATGTTGACGCAGGTTATCATGTTGTTGGAATGAAGGCAGTTGATGCCCCTGATATTGATGTTGTAACGGGACGAAAAGAATGACTAATCAACTCCCCCATGAAAAAGGCTTCCATGTAAGTTGGGACCAATTGCATCGCGATAGTCGAGCTTTAGCTTGGAGATTAGATGGAAAAGGTCCTGATAAAGGTAATTGGAAAGCAGTTATAGGAATAACTCGCGGTGGCATGGCGCCAGCAATGATTGTAGCAAGAGAATTAGATATTCGTATTGTTGATACAATATCAGTAAAATCTTATGATCACCAAGCTCAATCAGACGCCATTGTATTAAAATCTCCAGATTCTGAATTGATTGGAGACGGCCAAGGAATATTAATAATAGATGACTTAGTTGACTCAGGAAGAACTCTTGAAATTGTAAGAAAGATGTATCCAAAAGCACATTTTGCAACAGTTTACGCAAAACCAATAGGCCATCCAATGGTAGACACTTTCATAACCGAAGTTAGCCAAGATACTTGGATTTTCTTTCCTTGGGATATGGCACTACAATATGTTGAACCATTTCGTGGCAACTAATTCAAATTAAGATATAAAAGGATGTTTTTATGACAAGGCGCCTAGAGCCTACTTTTCGTGAATCTGTAAATATGATGTTTGATAAAGCCATTAGTTTAATGGATATATCACCTGGGCTTGCACAAAAAATTAAAGTTTGTAATTCTACTTACACCGTTAGATTTGGTGTTAAACTTCGTGGTGATATTCATACATTCACTGGTTATCGCTCAGTACATTCAGAACATAAAGAACCCGTAAAAGGTGGGATTAGGTTTGCGACATCAGTTAACCAAGATGAAGTTGAAGCACTGGCAGCACTCATGACATACAAATGTGCATTGGTAGAAGCACCCTTTGGAGGATCAAAAGGTGGGCTACATATCGACCCAACCAAATGGGAACCAGATGAACTTGAAAAAATTACACGTCGTTTTGCTTATGAATTAATTAAAAGAGATCTCATACACCCGTCACAAAACGTCCCTGCACCTGATATGGGTACTGGTGAAAGAGAAATGGCATGGATAGCAGATCAATTTCGAAGAATGAACACATCTGAAATAAATGCAGATGCTTGTGTAACAGGTAAACCCTTAAATAAAGGTGGAATAATTGGACGTGTGGAAGCAACTGGCCGTGGCGTACAATATGCATTGCAAGAATTTTTTCGCCACAAAGATGATGTAGAAGCATCTGGATTAACTGGTTCTTTAAAAGGAAAGAATATTATAATACAGGGTTTGGGCAATGTCGGTTATCATGCAGCACACTTTCTCTCAACAGAAGATGAATGCAAAATAATTGCAGTAATTGAACGTGATGGTGCTGTTATTAATAAAGAAGGAATTGATATAAACCAACTGCAAGCACATCTTATCAAAACTGGAGGAGTTAAGGGTTTTATAGGCGCAAAATATACAAAAAATGGCTCAGATATACTAGAAAAAGAATGTGATATTCTTATACCTGCAGCGATGGAAGGCGTAATTAATCTTTCGAACGCTCAAAGAATAAAGGCAAACGTAATTATTGAAGCCGCAAATGGACCAGTAACAGCTGGAGCAGATGAAATATTAACTGCAGCGGGCACAATAATTATTCCCGATATGTACGCAAATGCTGGGGGTGTTACAGTATCATATTTTGAATGGGTTAAGAATTTATCTCATATAAGGTTTGGCCGTATGCAAAGGCGCCAACAAGCTTCTTCAAATCATATTTTAGTCGAAGAAATGGAACGACTAATTGGAAAGCCCGTATCAGAAGACTTCAAAAATAAATTTTTTAAGGGTGCCGGAGAATTGGAGTTAGTCAGATCAGGCTTAGAAGATACTATGTGCACAGCATATCAACAAATGCATAAAACATGGCGTTCTAATAAAAATATTGATAGTCTGCGAACAGCTGCATATGTATTAGCATTAACTAAAGTTGCAGACAGTTACAGGGCTCTTGGATTGTAATTAGAAATTTTAATAATATGATTTTATAAACTCGAAGCATTTGTTCAGGATAATTATGACAAAAAAAAACCATACACTCTCATCTGAAACTAAAATGGTTCAAGCATTAAGATATCTTGATAAAGATTCTGGGGCAATTGTTCCACCCATCCAATCAACGGCAACTTATGCTCGTGATGAGAATTATGAAATTAAAAAACCGTATTGGTATAGAAGGGATGGTAATGAGACCACCTTACATGCTGAAAAAATGATCGCAGAGCTGGAAGAGGCTGCAGAGACATTATTATTTGCATCGGGAATGTCCGCTGCAACTGCAGTAATTGATGCCCTAAGCCCAAACGCACACGTAGTTATACCAAAAGCAATGTATCATGGCGTTTTGCAACAATTTCAAGCATATGAAGCAAAAAATAGATTAAGAATTTCATATTATACAGCTGGAAATTTAGAAGAGCTTTCCAATGCAATGAAGAGCAATACTGCACTTGTTTGGGTCGAAACACCCAATAATCCAGACTGGGCAATTACAGACATTTCTAAAGCAGCAGATATTGCACATTCAAAAGGAGCGAAAATTCTTACCGACTGTACAGCAACACCACCTTGTGCAACAAAAGCACTAAATTTTGGTGCAGATATCTCCATGCATTCTGCTACAAAATATTTAAATGGTCATTCAGACATTACATCAGGTTCATTATCTGTCAGGTCACCTGATGAATTTTGGGAGGCAATTGCACTAAATAGAAAGCTACAGGGTTCAGTTTTGCAGTCATTTGACGCGTTCTTATTAATACGTGGCATGCGAACTCTTTTTTTACGATTTGAAAAAGCTACTGAAAATGCGAACCACATTGCTCATCATTTTTTACATCATCCGTTAATCGAAAAAGTACTTTATCCAGGTTTGGCTAGTCATCCAGGTCATGCTGTACAAGCTGCACAAACAGGCCGCTTGTTTGGGGGAATGATGTCTCTAATAACAAAGGGGAATAAACAAACTGCAATAGATGTTGCAAGATATTGTAATGTGTTTTACCCGGCAACTTCTTTGGGGGGAGTGGAAAGTTTAATAGAGCATCGTGCAACTGTTTCAGGCGATGACTTTCCAGTACATCCCAACCTTTTAAGACTTTCAATTGGAATTGAAGACGTGAATGATTTGATTGACGATTTAGAGCAAGCATTAGAACGCGCAAATACATAACATAATCAAAATTTTTAATTTAGCTTTTCAGTGGTTGTGAGCTTTCTACGAGCCCAACAAAATAACTTGCACCTATAGGGCTAATTTCATCGTTAAAATCAAAACCTTCATTATGTAATTTTTCACTTTTACCATTACCAATATATAAATACGCTCCCTTACATTTCTCTAAAATAAATGCAAAATCCTCTGCTCCCATGCTAGGCGTTGCATTTTCATTAACATTTAAATTCCCAACTACATTTCTTGCTATGCTTGCAGCGAATTCAACACTTTCAGGGTGGTTAATTGTTGAGGGATATCCATCTAGAAACCGTACTTCTGAAGTAGCACCAAAACCTATAGCAATATTTTCAACAATTTCCTGCAATCGACTTATCATCATTGATCTTACAGCTGGTTGAAAAGCGCGAATTGTACCCACTATTTCCCCACTGTGTGAAATCACGTTATTTGCACTGCCAATATTCATCTTTGTTATAGATAATACGCCACTTTCCAGTGGGTCCACATTTCTACTAATTATTGACTGTAATGCTTGCACAATATTTACAGACACTAAAATAGGATCAACAGTATGATCTGGATGTGCAGCGTGTCCACCCCTCCCATGAATTGTAATTTCAAAATCATCAACTGAAGCTAAAAGTGGCCCTGCAGTTGTTTCAAATTTTCCTACATCCAAATCAGGTAAATTATGAAGAGCAAAAGCATGCTTAATATTAAAATTCTCAATTAAGCCCTCTTCAACCATTACGCCTGCTCCACCTCCTGCCTCTTCTGCAGGTTGAAAAACCAAAACAACTCGGCCTGAAAAGTTACGCGTCTCAGATAAATATTTTGCAGCACCTAACAACATTGTAGTATGCCCATCATGACCACAAGCATGCATCGCACCAGCGTTAACAGACGCATAATCTAAATCAGTTTTTTCATCCATTGGCAAAGCATCCATATCTGCTCGCAACGCAATACTGCCCCCTTTACCTTTACCATTTATAATGGCTACAACGCCTGTTTTGGCCCACCCTTCATGAATCTCATCAACACCAAATTCTAGCAATCTTTTCTTGATGAAGTCTGCTGTTTTGAAACATTCAAACCCAACTTCAGGATTCGAATGTATGTGACGACGCCAAATTTTCATTTCTTCATAAAATTCAGCTATACGGTTGATAACGGGCATGGCTTTGCTATTCTCCAAATTATTATAGATAAACAGAATGATGGATATGACAAAAGAAAAAAATGAAAGTCAACGCATATGCCTAAGTTACAGTGGTGAACTTTCGCGCCTTTTGGAAATAATGAGAAGATTACGTGATCCAAAAGATGGATGCCCCTGGGATATAGAGCAAACATATGAAACAATTGCACCATATACCATAGAAGAAGCTTATGAAGTATCTGATGCAGTTGACCAAGAAAACTGGCAAGAACTTGAAGGTGAACTTGGAGATCTTCTGCTTCAGGTCGTTTATTTCACCCAAATGGGTGGTGAAGATGGGCACTTTTCATTTGAAAGTGTTGTGAAAAACATCTCAGACAAAATGATAAGACGGCATCCACACGTTTTTGGAGACAAAAAACATTACAAGTCAGCAGATCAACAAATAACAGATTGGGAAAAAATAAAGGAAGAGGAGCGATCAAAAAATTCACCGTCAAAAACACTAGATGGAATAGCAAAAAACCTCCCAGCCCTAACTTATGCAACAAAACTTCAAAAACGTGCTGCACGTGTTGGTTTTGATTGGCCTGATATATCGGGCGTTACAGATAAAATTTCTGAAGAAATAAACGAATTAAATGAAGCACGTGATAAATTGTCGCCTAAAGCTCAAGAAGAAGAATATGGCGACTTAATGTTTGTAATGGTTAATTTTGCGAGACATTTGAAGATTGATCCTGAAAAAGCACTCCGAACTGCAAATAAAAAGTTCAGTAGAAGATTTGAAGAGGTTGAAAAAAAACTAGCTCTAATAGGCAAAACTCCAATTCAATCTAATTTAGGTGAAATGGATGATCTATGGAATGAAGTTAAACAAAAGGAAAATAATAGATAACTTTTTATTTCTGACTGTTTTAGTCAGAAATGTATTGACCCGACTAAAATAGTCGGGTTAAAGAAAGCTATCAACAAATAATAGGATTCAAAATGTTTTTTTCTCGCTCAACCATATTTGCTACTGCTCTAACAGCTATAGGTTTTCCAGCACTAGCTAATGATGTTAATGTTTATTCATACCGCCAACCAGAATTAGTAAAACCATTGTTTGATGCATTCACTGAACAATCTGGCATCACAGTTAACGTACAATTTCTTAAAAAAGGATTAGTTGAAAAATTAGTAGCAGAAGGAAATCGATCTCCTGCTGATGTTATTTTAACTGTAGATATTTCTAGGTTAAATTCTGTTGTTGAAGCTGGGGTAACACAGCCTATCATATCAGAAATATTAAATAATAATATACCAGCCAAATTTAGAGATCCAGAAAACCAATGGTTTGCATTAACAACTCGTGCACGAGTAGCTTATGCCTCAAAAGAGCGCGTTTTAGATGGCGAAGTTACAACTTATGAAGATTTTGCAGATCCAAAATGGAAAAACCGCATATGCACTCGCTCTGGGACAAATGCATATAACTTAGCCCTCACATCAGCTGTAATTGCAAATCATGGAGAAGATGTTGCGAAGAATTGGCTATTAGGCCTCAAGTCAAATTTAGCAAGAAAACCACAAGGAAATGATCGTGCTCAAGTAAAAGCAATTTATGCAGGTGAATGTGATATATCTATTGGAAACACTTATTATATGGCAAAAATGCTAGCAAACCCAGAGCAAATTGAGTGGGCTAATAGTGTACGAATTGTTTTTCCAAAATTTAAAGATGGTGGAACACACATGAATGTTTCAGGAGTAGCAATGACAAAGGCTGCACCTAATAAAGATAATGCATTAAAATTAATAGAGTGGTTGTCGGGTGATACTGCACAAGAAATATATGCAGAAGCTAATGGAGAATATCCTGTAAATCCAAACTTATCGCCATCAAATCTGGTTGCAAGCTGGGGAACATTTATACCAGATGATACTCCATTAGTGGAAATAGCAAAACTTCGACCATCATCACTGAAGTTAACTGAAATTGTTGCTTTTGACGAATAGTAATTATGATATTTAAAATACATTTATACCTAGGCTTTTATAAGGCCTAGGTGTTTTGCCCGTTAAATGCACTCAGGTGTCTAGATAATTACACAAATTACAATTATGGTAATAAATATTATATTTGTAACTTGGAATAATAAGATGGGCCTGATTCAATGACTTCAATTATCAATAGATGCGAGTCATCTGGCCTGAGAATGACTGAGCAACGACGTGTCATTGCTAAAGTTTTAGATGTGTCCAAAGATCATCCAGATGTAGATATTATTTATTCTCGCGTATCTAAAATTGATAATTCAATATCTATTGCAACTGTTTACAGGACAGTAAAACAATTTGAAGAAGCTGGAATTATCGACAGAGTTGATTTTGGTGATGGTCGTGCTCGTTATGAAGATGCAAAAAGAGAACATCATGATCACCTGATAGATATACAATCAGGCAGTGTTATAGAGTTTGTAGATCCTGAAATTGAAAAGCTACAAGAACGAATTGCTGAGAGATTAGGTTATGAACTAAGAGGCCACCGCCTTGAGTTGTATGGCGTTCCTAAAACGAAGACTTAATGTCCATTTATTAAAACCATTAAATAATAAGTTATTTATAAATAACTTACCGCCCTGAAACCTTTTGCATCCCACTATGCACTGGTTTAAGGATATCTAAATTAAAATTGGCAAATAAGGAAACACATCAATGAGCACAATAATCGATATATTAGCACGTGAAATATTAGATAGTCGTGGGAATCCCACAGTTGAGGTTGATGTGATTCTAGAGGATGGAACCCTTGGCAGAGCTGCAGTTCCATCAGGCGCTTCAACAGGAGCACATGAGGCCGTTGAACTGCGCGATGGCGATAGCTCACGATATCTAGGCAAAGGTGTTTTAAAAGCAGTTGAGTTTGTAAATGGTGAGATTGCAGATGCGTTAGTTGGTGCCGATGCATTAGAACAAGTTGAACTCGATGAAGTTATGATTGAATTAGATGGCACACCCAATAAATCACGATTAGGTGCAAATGCAATTTTAGGTGTATCATTAGCAATAGCAAAAGCTGCTGCTGATTTTACCAGCCAACCACTTTATAGATATATTGGAGGGACTTCTGCACGAACTCTTCCTGTTCCCATGATGAATATAATAAATGGTGGTGAGCACGCAGATAACCCAATTGATATTCAAGAGTTCATGATCATGCCAGTATCAGCAAAAAATATTAAACATGCTATACAAATTGGGGCAGAAATTTTTCACACATTAAAAAAAGAACTTTCTGCAGCTGGTCACAATACTGGTGTTGGAGATGAAGGTGGTTTTGCACCTAACCTTAACTCAACAAAAGATGCATTAAATTTTATAATGTCATCAATTGAAAAGGCAGGCTACAAGCCTGGAGAGGACGTCTACTTGGCATTAGACTGTGCTGCTTCCGAATATTATTCGGATGGAATTTATAATTACAAAGGTGAAGGTAAAAAGTTGAATTCGAAAGAAAATGCTGAATACTTAACTGACCTTGTAAATAATTACCCCATTATATCAATTGAAGATGGAATGGACGAAGATGATTGGGATGGCTGGAAAGAATTAACAAATTTAATAGGAAACAAATGCCAATTAGTCGGTGATGACTTATTTGTTACTAACTCAGAACGGTTAAAAAAAGGGATAAGTAATGGAAGTGCTAATTCTATTTTAATCAAAGTGAACCAAATTGGAACATTAACTGAAACATTAGAAGCTGTAGATGTTGCGCATCGCGCTGGTTATACTTCAGTAATGTCCCATAGATCTGGTGAAACAGAAGATGCAACCATCGCTGATCTAGCTGTAGCTACTAATTGCGGCCAAATTAAAACAGGATCATTAGCAAGATCAGATAGATTGGCAAAGTATAATCAATTAATCAGAATTGAAGAGAGCCTAGGTGCAACAGCATTGTTTGCAGGCAAAAATATACTTCGCAAATAAGTAAATAAAAAAAGGAATATCCTATTTAGGATATTCCTTTTAAATAGTATTTTTTGTATATTTATACTTTTCCGTATTTTCTATGGAATTGTTTATATGATATCAATTTACGATCATTTTCATCCCATAAATGCAACTTTACGCAAGCAAAGCTTTCATAAATAGACAAACGTTGATTTTCACTTAAAACAGGGTAATCTTTTACTATTTGAGGGAGCCTATAAAAAGGTATTCTACTATATAAGTGATGTATATGGTGTATCCCAATATTTGCTGAAAACCAATGAAGAACTAGAGGTAAGTCATAATGTGATGAGCCCTCAAGAGCTGCCTCATGCATATCCCATTCTTCTTCATGATCCCAATGAGTATCTTCAAATTGATGTTGAACGTAAAAAAGCCATACTCCGAAAGTTGCCGCTAAAAGTGTACTTGGTAAAAATATTAAACAAACTGGCGCCCATCCTCCAAAATAATAAATAGTACTTAAAACTATGGCTATTGATAAATTTGTTCCCATTGCACTTAGCCAATACTTGGAGCCAGAGTTCATTAACCCTAGAGGTAAACGGTTTTGCAGCATAAAGAGATATGTTGGTATGATTGCAAATAAAACAAATGGATTGCGATAAAGTCGGTAAATAAATTTTTGAAATTGGCTCAAGGCTTGATACTCAGAAACAGTTTTTGTATTTATATCACCCATCCCTTGTCGTCCTAAATTTCCCGCACCCGAATGGTGTTCTGAATGAGTACGCCTCCAAACGTCATATGGTGTAATAGTTAATACTCCAATGAATCGACCGACCCAATCACTTACAGCCCTACTTTTAAAAAATGAAGAATGGCCGCAGTCATGTTGTATTACAAACAACCTTAAAATAAATAAGCTATTAAATGCAGACAATATTAATGTGATCCAGACTGAATAAGATAAACAATACCAAGCCAAAGCCCAAATAAGTATAAAAGGTATAAAAGTTATGATTAATTCAAAAATACTTCTGTACAAATTTGGGGTACGATATTTTGCTAAAATCTGAACCCAATCACGTGCTTTATCTATAGAATTTTTATTAACCTCTTTATTAAATATTTTATTCATTTTCTTCCCACTTTTTGGGTATTTAAGAAGTTAATACTTATAAACACATTTTAATTGATAACCGTCTCACATGATATTGGAAAAAGCGCAATAAATTTATTTGTTTCTGATATAAATAATTTCAAATCTTTTAATTTAAGAACATTTGCCCTTTGACGTGAAACAGTAGCATTGATAAACCATTTAAAACATACGGTGATAAAAATGTCTGAAAAAGAAATACCACAAATTTATTTAATCACTCCTGCAAATGCAGACTTAACTTTTTACTCACAAAAATTGGCACCACTCTTGGATGCTTTCCCAATAGCTTGTATTCGTCTAGGCCTATCTTCAGATGATGAAAATTTAATAAGCCGCCATGCAGATCAATTGCGTGAAGTATCACATGAAAGAGATATAAGTGCAGTAATATCAACACATTATAGATTGGTTAATCCATTAGGTCTTGATGGAGTTCATAGAATAGATGCTGCTAAAACAATAAGAGAGATAAGAGAAGAACTTGGAACTGATGCAATTGTTGGATCACATTGCGGAACTTCACGTCATGTAGGTATGAATGCTGGTGAAATCGGTGCAGACTATATTTCATTCGGACCAGTTACCCATAGTGCATTAAGTGATGGGGATATAGCAGACATTGAGACATTCAAATGGTGGTCAGAGATGGTTGAAATTCCTGTAGTTGCCGAAGGAAATATGACTTTAGAGTTAGCATCTGAATTAGCTCCAGTAATAGACTTTTTGGCTTTAGGTCAAGAAGTGTGGAAAAATGACACCCCCGAATTGAATATAAAAGAATACATCTCTCGTATTAGTTAGAAATTAATCCATTTCGTATTAAATCTTCAGCTTTTGATGCTAATTCTTTTCGATTGTTAAAATCTTTGACCCTTAAGGGTTCATGAAAAACCAATTCAACTTCACCTTGTTTAAAATTTGATAAAACCATCATAACAGATGGAAAAAATCCCATATTGGCCCACCAACCGTACCAATCTTCACGTTTATTTTTTGGTGCAATATAATTTAATGTAACAGGTTGAATCCACGTAATTTCTGGCAACCCTGTTTCAAAAAATGCAGCGAATAAAGTAGATTTAAATGGCAATATACGCCTTCCATCTGTACTAGTACCCTCAGGAAAAAATAGAAGCTTATCTCCTAAAGTAATTCTGCTAAGAAAAATGTTTTTTTGTTTAATTGCATCAATACGTGAACGGCGAATAAAAACTGTACCAACTTGATTAGCAATTTTCCCAATTAAAGGCCATTTTTTTACCTCTGATTTCGAAACAAAATAAACTTTTTGAACAGCATTTAATACAAATATATCCAACCAGGATGAATGATTTGCCACAACTGCTCCAGCATAATTCATAGCCTCTCCAGTTTTTCTTAATTTTATCCCAATAATTTTTAAGCACCCAGCGCAAGCTAATTTGACTACAAATTGACAGGCATTCTTCATGCCTAAAAAAGATAAAAAAATATGAATAACAAATAACGATAAAACATACAAAACTATTAAGATAATTCTAATTAAAACAAAAACCCAACCTATACCCTTTGGGGTATCTAATTTTGCTTCCGGAATTTCATTCCAAGCCTGCATTTTTATTCCCTACGAATATATTTTCTTGTATTTATCTGACATATTTTGGGTGTCCATTACTAGACACACATCAATTGAATTAAAATCTTTATCAATGCTTGCCCCATAACCGATAAAACCTCCCAAGCGAATATATGCTTTTATTAATGGTGGGAGCTGCTTTAATGCAATTATCTTTTCAACATCTAATCTGTTCAAAACATTCATTTCTATTTTATTTCTATCAATAGCTAATGGCCGAAGCTCTTTTGGTGCCAAGTGATTATAATGTAAATATGATAGTGCATGGCTTATTTGATCAACATCAACACCATGAAATGATGCAACACCGAAAAGAACTTCAACATTATTCTCTATTACATATTGAGCTAAACCACTCCACATCATGTGTAATGCAACACCTCCACGATGTTCAATATCAATGCAAGAACGTCCCAATTCTAAAAGTTTACGGTTAGTTCTTATTAATGAGGAAAGATCATATTCTGATGAGCTATAAAACCCTCTGCTTTCATTTACGGAAGTACTTAATAATAATCGATATACTCCAACAACATTTTCTAAAGGATTTTTGTTTAATTTATCAATGAGTATTAAATGTTCAAAATCTTGATCAAAGTCATCGTATTCTAATTTTAAAAGATGGCAATTATCTGTAACTTTTGCACCCATCTCTTCAACAAAAACTTTATACCTTAAACGTTGAGCCGCCCGAAGTTCTTCAGATGTTTGCGCAATCTTAATCCTGAAATGTCCTGTATCTAAAATCATCTAAGTAATTTTCATATCATTTGTAAAACTTTAATATTAATTTAATTTTAGACATCTCTTCAGTCTTCAATTGATAAGATTCAATTCAATAACCGATCCGTTTATTACAACTTTTCCTTGCTGTTCAAAGTTTACAGTTATTTTACCATCAATAACAGATTGCACCTGGCCTATACCCCACTCAGGTTCATTGGGGTGTCTAACCAACTGCCCAGGAGATAAGAAATCATTCATAAAATATCGCTCCATTGAATTAATTGAATTAAATTTTATTTAACAATATTCAAGTTTTCTTTGAATTTTCTCATTTTTGTTTGGTATTCAATGGCAGATATTCTTAATTTTTCAACACCAATATCATCAATCTCACGAATAACTTTACCAGGCATTCCGACAACTAAAGAATTATCAGGTACTTGAGATCCTTCTTTAATCAAAGCTCCAGCAGCTATAAGACAGTTTTTTCCTATTTTTGCACCATTAAGAATTACTGCGCCCATTCCAATAAGTGAATTATCCCCAATCTTACATCCATGTATAATTGCTGAATGTCCAATCGTACAATTTTCACCTATTTCTAATTGATGGCCTAGATCAGTATGCAAAACACTGTTTTCTTGAATATTTGTTCCACTTCCAACGATGATAAACTCATTATCTCCTCTGAGAACTGCTCCAAACCAAATCCCACATCCAGGACCAATTCTAACTTTTCCTATGACATGAGCACCAGGTGCAATCCAGTAATCTTCACTAATTGGTAATTCTGGTACATTACCATCATAATTGTAAATACTCATAATAATTCACTAAATTCATTATTTAGTTTATGTACTAGATCTTCAAGATCTTCTCGGCGAGATTGCTTTGTGCGTTCAGAAATCAATATTGATTTCAAAGTTTCAAATGATTGCTGTAGGTCATTGTTGACAATAATATATTCATATTCATTCCAATGACTAATCTCACCTTTTGACTTTGACATTCTGTTTGCAACAACCTCAGAGCTATCTTGCCCACGTGCATTTAATCTACGCTCAAGTTCATTAATTGATGGCGGTAAAATAAAAATTGAAACCACATCAGATTTCATATTAGATTTTCGAATTTGTTGCCAACCTTGCCAATCAACATCAAAGACAACATCTATTCCTTTAGAGACTGCACTTTCTACTGGTTCACTTGGCGAACCGTATAAATTTCCAAATACTTCAGCATGCTCCAGCATTCCATTAGAATTTATTAAAGCCTCAAATTCTTCACGTGTTTTGAAAAAGTATTCTTTACCATCTTTTTCTCCATTACGAGGACCCCTAGTAGTTGCTGAAACTGAAAATCTTAAACTTGGATCCCAATCAAGGAGCATTCTTGAAAGTGTGGATTTGCCCGCTCCAGATGGAGAAGACAGTATAATTAACAATCCACGTCGCGTTTTTACCATAATTTTTCCAAATTCTATAATTTATTATAAATTAAGTTATAATAAATTTAAATTATAATAAACACTTACACATTATATTATTAAAAAGATAATAAGAAAAAGTTTTGAGCAAATATTTTCTTATTTAAAAAATTAATAATAAATTATCTATACAGCCTTGCGTGCTAGATCATGGCGAGATTCTAACAGCTCGGATACTAAAAATGCTAGCTCTAAAGCTTGGGAGGCATTCAGACGCGGATCACAAGCTGTATGATATCGTGAAGATAAATCCTCATCAGTAACGGCCCTAACACCTCCGGTGCATTCAGTTACATCTTTACCAGTCATTTCAAAATGAACGCCGCCAGGCACTGTGCCTTCAGCTTTGTGAATAGCAAAAAACTCCTGCACTTCACGCAATACACTTTCAAATGGTCGTGTTTTAAAGCCTGTTGATGATTTGATTGTATTTCCATGCATTGCGTCACAGGTCCATAACACATTTCGGCCCTCAGCTTTCACAGCATTAATTAACCGTGGCAGATGATCTCCAACATTTCCAGCACCGAACCTTGCTATCAAAGTTAACCGACCTTCTTCATTTTCAGGATTTAATTTATCTATTAAACGCATTAAATCATCATTTGATATTGTTGGCCCACATTTTAAGCCAATAGGGTTTTGCACTCCACGACAAAATTCAACGTGAGCACCATCCGGCTGCCTCGTTCTATCACCAATCCAAATCATGTGACCTGATCCAGCAACAGGTAAATTTGTTGTACTATCTACCCGACATAAAGCTTCTTCATATTCTAAAAGCAATGCCTCATGAGATGTATAAAAATTTACTGTCCTAAGGCTATCTGTACTATCAGAATTAATTCCTGCAGCTGTCATAAAATCCAATGCGTCAGAAATTCTCTTAGCTAAGTCTTTGTATTTTTGGGCAGAGCCTGCTGCATTAGCAAAGCCTAAATTCCACTCTTGGACGTGATGGATATCTGCAAAGCCACCCTGACTAAATGCACGGAGTAAGTTTAATGATGCTGCAGATTGAGTGTAAGCTCGTAACATGTTTTGAGGGTTTGGGACTCTTGCTTTTTCAGTAAAATCTAATTCGTTTATAATATCGCCTCGATAACTTGGAAGCTCAATACCATTTACAGTTTCTGTAGCAGCAGATCGTGGCTTGGCAAACTGCCCGGCAACACGTCCAATCTTAACAACTGGAACTTTAGCACCAAATGTTAAAACAACAGCCATTTGAAGCATCACTTTGTAAGTGTCTCGCAACATATCCGCATTAAATTCATCAAAACTTTCAGCGCAATCACCACCTTGCAATAAAAATGCTTCGCCTCTTGATGCAGCCGCTAGTTTATTTTTGAGTGATCTCGCTTCACCTGCAAAAACTAAAGGTGGATATGATGATAAACGTGATTCTACAGCACTTAATGCTTCTTGATCCATATAATCAGGCATTTGAATGCGTTCTTTATTGCGCCATCCTGCTTTGTTCCATGCCAATGTCATCATAGTCTCCATCATAAGTTTGGTGTAATGTTTAAAACAGCTTGTGAGCTAAAAACAACCCTTTTTTACATTAATAAAATATGATTTTATTAAAAAAAACATATATTTTATAAGTAATTAGAAATTTACATACTGCTATAAACAAATTTTGTATTGTAAAATAAATAAGTGAGCTTAATGGTTATTTTATAGGTTCAGTTATTAGCTGTTTACCTTCAATCTAAAGGGCAATTTAATGAGCAATAAAGCACCATTAAAAAGGTTTGTGTTTTTACTCCTTGATGAATTTTCACAACTTCCTTTTTCCTGTGCTGTAGAAACACTACGCCATGCTAATAGGTTTTGTGGATACTCTGCCTATGATTGGATTCTTGCAGGCCAAAATGGAGAATTTGCAACTGCATCAAATGGAATTGAGTTCAAATTAGACGTAGGTTTAGAAGATACGAAACGAAACGATGTGATCGTTGTATGTAGTGGACTAAATATAAACAAACATACTACACAACCTATTCTAAATTGGCTTCGTAAAGAAGCAAGACGTGGCACACAAATAGGAAGCATATGCACTGCCACCTATACACTTGCTAGAGCTGGATTACTTGATGGAAAACGCAGTACAATACACTGGGAAAACCTTGATAGTTTTGAAGAAGAATTTCCAGATATAGATTTACAAAAAACTGTATTCACGATGGATGGCAACAGATTTACTGCTGCTGGTGGAGTTTCTCCAATTGATTTAATGTTATCAATAATATCAAAAGATATTAGCCAAGATGCAGCAAATTGGGTTGCAGATCAGATGATATATAACTCCGCACGAACAGAAAAGGATGGTCAGAGGTTATCAATACCAACACGTATTGGTGTAAGACATCCAAAATTGGCAAATGTCATTAAAATGATGGAAGAAAATATTGAGGAGCCGATATCACCTTCACTTCTTGCACAAGAAGTAGGCATGTCCACGCGACAACTTGAAAGATTATTCCGAAGGTATTTAGACAGATCGCCTAAGCGATATTATATGGAGCTAAGACTGCAAAAAGCACGCAATCTTTTAATGCAAACTGATATGTCCGTTATTAATGTTGCACTTGCCTGTGGCTTTACGTCACCATCTCATTTCTCTAAGTGTTACCGCTCACAATATGATACTACACCTTACCGTGAACGTGGTACACAAAATGGTGAAGTTTAGGAAAAGTTGAAGCCGAGAAGTATAAATGATTAAAAGTTCAAAACTACATATTCCAGAACTTTTTGCTGCTGAAAATGAAGTAAAAAGACTAAAATTAGAAGCTACTGATTTAGTATCATGGGATCTTACACCTAGACAAATCTGTGATTTAGAGTTGCTCATGAATGGAGGGTTTTATCCATTGAATGGCTTTTTGGGTCAAAAAGATTATAATAGTGTCGTTGAAAATATGCGAATGGCTGATGGTAATTTATGGCCTATTCCAATAAATTTAGATGTATCAAAGGATTTTGCAGCAAATCTTAATACTGACCAAAAAATTGCACTAAGAGACCAAGAAGGTATCATTATAGCTATTTTAGATATCAGTGATATTTATTTTCCTGATAAGAAAAAAGAAGCTGAATATGTGTTTGGATCCAATGATATTTCCCACCCTTCTGTAAATTACCTTCATAACAAAGCAGGAGACATATATTTAGGAGGAAAAATAACTGGAATCCATCCAGTTGTGCATTATGATTTTCGAGCAATCCGAGATACACCGAATGAACTACGCTCATTTTTCCATAAAGTTGGATGGAACCGAATAGTTGCTTTCCAAACACGCAATCCATTACACAGAGCACATCAAGAATTAACATTTAAAGCAGCAAGAGATGCACAAGCAAATTTATTAATTCATCCAGTAGTTGGTATGGGAAAACCTGGTGACATTGATCATTTTACGAGAGTACGATGTTATGAAGCAGTGATGGACCAATACCCAACAGCAACAACTTCAATGTCCTTACTAAATCTTGCAATGAGGATGGGTGGTCCAAGAGAAGCAATATGGCATGGCCTTATTAGGAAAAATCATGGATGCACTCACTTGATTATAGGTCGCGATCACGCTGGCCCAGGCTTAAACAGTAATGGGGAAAGTTTCTATGGCCCATATGATGCTCAAAAATTATTTAAAGAGTATGAAGATGAAATGGGCATTAAAATGATTGATTTCAAGAATATGGTATATGTTCAAGAACGTGCTCAATACGAGCCTTTAGAAGAAATTAAAGATCAAGATAAGATTACAGTATTAAACATATCTGGAACCGAGCTTCGTCGCCGCTTATCTGAAGGTCTAGATATACCAGAGTGGTTTTCATTCCCATCAGTTGTAAAAGAATTACGTAAATCCAAGCCTCCACGATCAAAACAAGGCTTTACAGTTTTATTTACGGGGCTTTCAGGCTCAGGAAAATCAACAATAGCAAACGCTCTTATGATAAAGCTAATGGAATTGGGTGGAAGACCAGTAACTTTATTAGACGGTGACGTTGTGCGTAAAAATTTATCTTCTGAATTAGGTTTTTCAAAAGAGCATCGTGATTTAAATATTAGACGAATAGGGTACGTTGCTTCTGAAATAACAAAAAATGGTGGAATCGCTATTTGCGCACCTATTGCTCCTTATGCGAGCACTCGATCTGCTATAAGGGAAGATATTGAACAGTTTGGTGCATTTATTGAAATCCATGTAGCTACATCGATTGAAGAGTGTGAAAGACGAGATCGTAAAGGATTATATAAGCTTGCACGAGAAGGCAAAATTAAAGAATTTACTGGTATTTCAGATCCTTATGACGTGCCAATCTGCCCAGAACTTAGCCTTGAAACAGAAAATGTTGATGTAGACAACTGTGCGCACCAAGTACTTCTTAAACTGGAGAGTATGGGGCTTATAAAAGCATAGGAACTTTTAAATTAATGAACTGAATGCAGTGAAAATTTATGTTCTTGTGCGAGTTCAAAAGCTACCTGTTGGTCTTCAACGAGTGCTATTTGTTGTCCGTCTTCAGCATATACTGCAAATAATGGTATTGATTCATCAATATTTTCTAATATTTCTGATGGAAGTTCATCATGCTTAATAGAACGTATATAAACAATGTTACTTGGTAATCCCATTTTTTCATATAACGGTGTCATAACTAAGTCCTACTTTTTATTTATTTCAATATTTTGAACTATTGCGTTTGGAACTGATCTTTGAAGATCCACATGTAATAAACCATTTTCCAAATTAGCACCAGCCACTTCGACCCCATCAGCTAGTACAAAACTTCTTTGGAATTGGCGCGCAGCAATACCATGATGTAGGAATACTTGACCTTCACTATTGTCAACTTGGCGTCCTCGGATTACTAATTGACTATCTTCAAGCGTAATAGACAAATCATCATCAGAAAAACCTGCTACTGCAAGTGTGATCCTATATGCAGTTGATGAACTTTGCTCAATATTATAAGGTGGATATCCTTCATTGCCCGACTTGGCAGTTCTTTCAACCAACCGGTCCAGTTGTTCAAATCCCAGAAGAAATGGGTGAGATGCAAATGATATTTTTGTCATTATAAAGCCCTTTTTAAGCGACTGTTTTGGCCCCATGGTGGCGACCTACCATTAATATGATGATTCTAATTGAAAATCTCAAGCGAATTGAGATAAAATAATATAAAATCTGAGTAAGTTACAATAAACACATATAAAATGATGGGCATAAAATGAGAATTACTTCTGAAATGTCCTATAATGAAGTTTTAAAAATAGAATTAATTCATTTGAAACAGAAACACAGAGATTTGGATTCTGCAATTGAAGCTCTTCAAAAAATAATAAACTCAGATTTGCTTTCAATAACACGCTTAAAAAGAAATAAATTAGCATTAAAAGATAAAATAGCACGAATTGAAGACAAACTTACGCCAGATATTATTGCCTAAAGTATTAGATTTAGGTTATATCAGAACTTTCTTCAGTAGTTGAAAGCGATAAGTTTATGTCACAAATTAAAATTGGAATCATTATGGGGTCACAATCTGACTGGCCTACCATGCAAGAAGCTGCAAATGTATTAGACGATTTGGGCATAAAATATGAAAAAAAAATCGTTTCGGCTCACCGAACACCTGATAGATTGTGGAATTATGGAAAATCAGCTGTAGATAGAGGCTTACAAATTATAATTGCAGGTGCCGGTGGAGCTGCACATTTACCCGGGATGATGGCATCCAAAACTCGAGTACCTGTGCTCGGTGTCCCAATACAGACTAAAGCACTAAACGGTTTAGATAGCTTATATTCTATTGTTCAAATGCCAAAAGGATACCCAGTGGGAACCATGGCTATAGGGAGTGCTGGCGCAGTCAACGCTGCACTTATGGCTGCAGCAATATTATCCCTAAACGATCCAGATTTAGCATTAAAACTTGATAATTGGCGCTTAAAGCTTTCTGATTCTATCGCGGATGAACCTACAAATGGTTGATCCACTAAAACAAGGCGCAGTTATTGGGATTTTAGGCGGTGGACAGTTAGGACGAATGCTTGCTATTGCAGCAAGTAGAATGGGTTTTAAAACCCACATATTTGAACCCGAAAAAAACCCTCCAGCAAGTCATGTATCAGATCAATTAACCACAGCATCGTATGAAGATAATAATGCTTTATCAAAATTTGCAAAGTCAGTGGACGTTATCACGTTTGAATTTGAAAACATTCCTGCGGATGCATTAAATGCTGTTGAAGCTATCTGCGATGTTCTACCGGCACGAAATGCTCTAGCAACTAGTCAAGATAGACTAAAAGAAAAAGAATTTCTTTCAGAATTAAATTTGAAAGTTGCACCATATGCCAATGTAGAGACAGAAAAAGACCTTATTTTAGCAATTAAAGCAGTTGGTTTTCCCTCTATTCTAAAGACACGACGCTTTGGATATGATGGTAAAGGACAATACAAAATAAATAATGCCGCTGAATTGAGTGTGGCATGGTCTGAATTGGGAAAATCCCCATGTGTCTTGGAGGGTTTAGTAAATTTTACAAAAGAAATTTCTGTAATAGGAGCTCGTAGCCAAAATGGAGAAGTTGTATGCTACGATCCAGGTGAAAATTTACATCGTGATGGAATACTTCATACCACATCTCTGCCTGCTAATATTACACAATCAGAAAATATAGATGCAGTTCTTCTTACTGGAAAAATTTTAAATGCACTTAATTATGTTGGTGTAATGGGTGTTGAATTATTTGTAACAAAGAATGGTTTATTAATTAACGAAATTGCTCCTCGAGTACATAATTCTGGTCACTGGACACAAAATGGATGTGTTATTGACCAGTTTGAACAACATATTAGAGCTGTTTCGGGTTGGCCACTCGGAGATGGCAAGCGACATTCTGATATTCTTATGACAAATCTCATAGGAAAAGAAGTTTTAGATGTTGATAAATTGTCAAAAGATTCAAATATTGGCATTCACTTATACGGAAAATCTGAAGCCAAAGATGGTCGAAAAATGGGCCATATTAATAAGATTAAAAATTAAAATATTAACATTTCAATTATTTGGTTTAGTATTAAACTAAATTGATAAAAAAGGGCCACATTTTTTAGTGACCCTTTAAATTTTTATTCAGAATTGGCTTTTGTAATAAATTCGCGTAGCGAATTTATTACATCATTCCGCCCATTCCACCCATTCCGCCCATGTCAGGCATTCCGCCACCAGCAGAACCAGAAGGAGCTGGTCGTTCTGCAACCATTGCTTCTGTTGTTATCAATAGGCCAGCAATTGATGCAGCATCTTCTAAAGCAGTACGTGTTACTTTAGCTGGATCAATTACTCCAAATCCAAACATGTCACCATATTCTTCAGTTTGAGCATTAAATCCAAATGTGACGTCATCGCTCTCACGAACTTTTCCTGCAACTACCGCACCATCAACACCTGCATTTTCAGCGATTTGACGTAATGGAGCTTCTAGAGCGCGGCGAACAATTCCAACACCAGCTTCTTGATCAGAGTTTTCACCTTTTACATTTGCTAATGCTTTAGCAGCTTGTACAAATGCAACTCCACCACCAACAACTACACCTTCTTGAACAGCTGCACGTGTAGCATTTAGCGCGTCATCAACACGATCTTTACGCTCTTTAACTTCTGTTTCCGTAGCGCCACCAACACGAATTACTGCAACACCGCCAGCTAATTTAGCAAGACGTTCTTGTAATTTTTCTTTGTCATAGTCTGAAGTTGTTTCAGCTATCTGCTGTTTAATTTGTGATACACGAGCTTTAATTTCAGCTTTTTCACCAGCACCATCAATGATTGTAGTTTCATCTTTAGTAATAGCTACTTTCTTAGCTGTACCTAGCATGTCCATTGTTACAGACTCTAGCTTCATACCCAGATCTTCAGAGATAACTTGTCCACCAGTTAAAACTGCAATATCTTGCAACATTGCCTTACGGCGATCACCAAATCCTGGAGCTTTTACTGCAGAAATCTTTAATCCACCACGTAATTTGTTTACTACTAAAGTAGCAAGCGCTTCACCTTCAACATCTTCAGCAATAATCATCAATGGTTTGCCAGATTGAATTACAGTTTCCAATAAAGGAACCATAGGCTGTAACGATGATAGTTTTTTCTCATGCAACAAGATTAAACAATCTTCAAGATCAACTGTCATTTTGTCTGAATTTGTTACAAAATATGGCGATAAATAACCACGATCAAACTGCATACCTTCTACAACGTCAGTTTCAGTTTCTAGGCCTTTATTTTCTTCAACAGTAATAACACCTTCATTGCCAACTTTTTGCATTGCATCAGCAATTTGGTTACCAATTGCGCTTTCGCCGTTTGCAGAAATAGTTCCAACTTGTGCAACTTCAGCACTATCTTTTACTTCTCGAGCCATTTCTCTTATTGAAGCAACAACTGTTGAAACTGCAGTATCAATACCACGCTTCAGGTCCATTGGGTTCATACCCGCGGCTACTGATTTTAAACCTTCACGAACTATCGCTTGAGCTAAAACTGTAGCAGTTGTTGTGCCGTCACCTGCAGTGTCATTAGTTTTGGAAGCAACTTCCTTAACCATCTGAGCGCCCATATTCATGAACTTATCGTCTAGTTCAATCTCTTTAGCTACAGATACACCATCTTTTGTTATACGTGGCGAACCAAATGATTTATCTAAAATAACGTTACGACCTTTTGGTCCTAATGTTACTTTAACTGCGTCTGCGAGGATGTTTACACCCTCTAGCATCAGATTACGTGCATCTGTGCCGAATTTTACGTCTTTTGCTGGCATAATTTATGCTCCTAAATTCTTGTTGTAATTAAAGCAGACCAAGTATGTCTGATTCTTTCATGATTAATAGTTCTTCACCATCAATCGTTACTTCTGTGCCTGACCACTTGCCAAACAAAACTTTATCACCAGCTTTGACTGCCATAGGTATCAATTCACCGTTATCTTTGCGAGCGCCTTCGCCTGCTGAGATAATTTCGCCTTCTGCTGGTTTTTCTTTGGCTGATTCTGGTATGATCAGGCCGCCTGCTGTTTTCTCTTCGCCTTCTATACGACGAACTAAAACGCGATCGTGCAATGGTGTAAATGCCATGAAGATTGCTCCATTTAAAATATAACGCGGAGGTTTAACGACATTAGCACTCACCTCCGCCGAGTGCTAACGAAGATTATTTAAGCATAGTTTTTGACCTAGTCAATACCTAACATTAACGTTTGATGTTCCTATTTATTATATAACCTGATAGGTGGGCGATATGAAAAATATCATTAATAAACTTTCAGAAATTTCAACAAATTATGATGCTATATTTTGCGACCTATGGGGCTGCTTACACAATGGAATTGAACCATTTGAAGAAGCAATTTTTGCACTAGAAAGCTATACAAAATCTGGTGGAATAGTTCACTTATTAACTAATTCGCCTCGCCCATCTTCTGACGTTTATATACAATTAGATAAAATTGGAGTTCCTCGAGGTATATATCAAGGTATTACGGCAAGTGGTGATGCATCACGTAAAGCCTTGACTTCAGGTATATATGGGAAAAAAATATACCATATTGGTCCCAGCAGAGATGAAATATTTTTTCATAATTTAAAGCAAGAGAAATTTGAAAAAGAAACCCAAATAGATCTTGTGCCATTCAATAACGCAGAAGGTATAGTATGTACTGGTTTATTTGATGATGACTTAGAAACACCATCAGATTATACTATTCAATTAGTTGAAGCAAAAAAGCGCGGTTTAAAAATGTTATGCGCCAACCCAGATATTCAAGTAGATAGAGGAACACATAGAATTTATTGCGCTGGTGCAATTGCTAAGGCCTATAATGATATGGGCGGCATAGCAGATAATTATGGAAAACCACACTCTCCTATTTATGACCTTGCGAGAATTAGATTAAACAATATTGCAGGGCGGAATATTCCTGATACAAAGATTTTGTGTATTGGAGATGGTATACATACAGATATTCATGGGGCTATTATGGAAAATATTGACTGTTTATTTGTTACTGGAGGCCTAGCGGCAGAAGAAACAAATACATTTAAGCAACCCGACCCATTGAAATTAGGAAAATTTTTAGCTACGTCCCAATTGACTCCAACCTATTCAATAGGTCATTTGCGATAAACAAGAGTATTTCACATGCGTATAATTAGAGATTATCAATTTATAGCTGCCGAGGATCGTGGGGCTGTTGCTGCAATAGGAAACTTTGATGGTGTACATCTTGGCCACCAGGCTGCTTTAGATTTAGTTCGCAAAATAGCAAAAGATAGTAATTCTCATGTTGGTACCCTTACCTTCGAACCTCACCCACGTGAATATTTTTCGCCAAAGTCTGCTGCTTTTAGATTAATGAGCGCTGATGCCAAAGCAAACCGACTAGAAAAATTGGGCGTAGAACGCTTGTATCAACTCAACTTTAATGCTGCTTTATCGGCTTTGAGCGCACGTGAGTTTGCGCGTGACGTTATTTACAAAGCCTTAGGCTTAACACATGTAATTGTAGGTGCTGATTTTTGTTTTGGTAAAGGTAGGACCGGCACAGCTTCTGATCTTATAAATTTTGGAGAAGAATTTGGTTTCAAGGTCACTATTGCTGAATTGTTAAAAGATAATGACCAGGTTTTTTCATCAACAGCAATTCGAAACGCACTATCAGAAGGCAGACCTGAAAATGCCGCACGAATGCTTGGCCACCTACACCGCATTGAAGGGCAAGTTATTCAAGGTCACCAAAGAGGGCGTGAATTAGGCTACCCCACAGCAAACTTATCAATAGATGGGCTTCACCCACCAAAATATGGAGTCTATGCAGTGACAGTTGATATACTAGATGGGCCGTCTCAAGGTCGTTATTTTGGAGCAGCCTCAATTGGAGAAAGACCGACTTTTGGTGTTTATAAACCTAATTTAGAAGTATTTTTATTTGATTTTCATGCTGATATTTACGGAGCAAATATTTCCGTGGCACTAGTAAATTATCAACGCCCTGAATTAAAATTTGATACTCTTGAAACTTTAATAGTTCAAATGGATCTAGATTGTGAAATTGCTAAAAAAACTCTTAATAGTTTGTATTTATAATATCACAATTCTTTTAAATAATTGGCATTATCATTTACCGCTTTTTTTCCCAAAACTGAAATAGAGTAAACACCCCGGTCAACCCTTTCAAACCAACCATAGTAATTAAGTTGTAGAATTGAAGGTGCTTTTTTAATGTTCAAATCTTTAATGATATCTTTAGGGCTAATTGCTCCGTTTAGCTCAATATACTTAAGTATGCGCAATACATCCTGCCTATAAGCAGTAATAATTTTTTTCCCAGATTGCCCACCCACGTTTGGGTCACCTAAACGGTTATGAAATTCATTCAATAAACCTATTTTTCTTTTCTTGACTTTACGAGGCCTATATTCTTCAGGATCACAATGAACTATTATCATTTGTTCATGTAACCTAACACTTATCAACCCCAATCCTAATCTCTTACAAAGCTTCACAGCTCCCTTGATGCGCTTTTTGAAAATATTTCCATTGCCATGAGGGAAAGCCAAGTAAACATTGTCTGAAATACCCTGCCTATCAATACCCTGAATCAAAAAATCAAATGACAAACTTTTTTTTAATTCAATGATTATAGGCTCTTCATCTTTTTTTAATGCTACAACATCACAGTCTGTTACCTCAGCTTTCACTTCATAACCTTTAGCTTCAAAAAATACTTTTATGGGATTATATAAGTCAGTTTCTTTCAATTCGTGCTTTTCTTTTGGTTAAGTTCATGTTCACTAGAGAATATGAAGAATTTAAATACAACACAATCTATACGTCCAAATTTTTGGAAAGAAATAGATATGACAGAAATGAATAAGCTTGAATGGGAAGCGCTCTGTGATGGCTGTGGTAAATGTTGTCTCTTAAAATTAGAAGATGAGGATACTAATGACGTAAAATTTACAAACGTTGCTTGTAGATTATTTGATGATAATACTTGTCTCTGCCAGAATTATGCTTTGCGTAAACAAATGGTATCTGGATGTGTTGTTCTTACTCCAGAAAACATCGAACGAATTGCATATTGGATGCCAAGTACGTGTGGATATAAAAGAATATTTGAGGGCCAACCACTAATGGAATGGCATCCCTTGATTACAGGAAATCCAAATTCTGCTCACATTACAAATAATTCCTTCAAAAACAAAACCGTTCCAGAATACGATATTGATGAAGCAGATCTTGAAAATTACATAATACAGGACTTAGGTTAATGTTTTTTGGCTCAGATAATAGTTCACCTGCTCATCCTAATGTATTAAATGCATTAGTTAATGCAAATAATGGATATACTTCAGGATATGGCAATGAAGAAGCAATGTTTAATATTACCAAAAAGATACGCACATTATTTGAAGCCCCTAATGCCTCTGTGTATTTAGTAGCAACAGGAACAGCAGCAAATTCCCTTGCTCTTGCTACAATTACAAAACCTTGGGAAACAATTTTCTGTCACAAAAATTCCCACATAGAAGAAGATGAATGTGGCGCTCCAGAATTTTATACTAATGGTGCCAAGCTTACTTTAATTGATGGGCCAAATGCAAAAATGTGCCCTTATAAATTAAATGAAGCTATAAAATACTACTACCAAAAAGAAGTTCATAACATTCAAAACGGTTCATTATCTATTACTAATGTAACAGAGTTTGGTACTATTTATTCTTTAGCTGAAATGCAAAAGCTAACAGAGATTGCTAAAATTAATGGGTTAAAAACTCACTTAGATGGGGCACGGTTCGCAAATGCAATGATAGCCCTTGATTGTTCGCCTGCAGAATTAACATGGAAGTCTGGTATTGATGTTGTTTCTTTTGGTGGAACAAAAAATGGTTGTATGGGAGTTGAAGCTGTTATTTTTTTTAATCAAGAATTAGCTTGGGAGTTTGAACTACGTAGAAAACGTGGTGGACATCTTTTTTCAAAACATAGGTTTCTATCAGCCCAAATGGAAGGCTATCTAGATGGTGATTTATGGATTGATTTAGCAAAAAAAGCTAACAATTCATGCCAAAAACTCCTTAAAAAATTGCAAGATGTAACTGGTATAGAAATAATACACCCACCCCAAGGAAACTTAATCTTTGCAACAATTACAAAAAGTATGCATGATAAATTAATTGCTAGAGGTGCTAAATATAATTTTTGGGAGCCACAGATAAAATCATCTAAAACATCATCAAGTGATATAAAAATTAGATTAGCATGTAGTTGGTCCACATCAGATTTAGAAATAGACCAACTTGTTAAATCATTTAATTAATTTTAGATAAGTAATTATCAAGGTATTCTAATCGATCTTGTCCAAAGAATACTTGTTCACCTACTACATAAGACGGTGAACCAAAAACATTTGCATTAACTGCATCTTCAGTATTACGTGAGAACACCTCAGCGCCTTGCAATAATCCACTATCTGTGAGTGATTTATCGAAGCCATTTAAAGTAAGCGCATCTTTTAAAATGCTATCATCAGCTATATCTTTATCTTCTAACCAACAAGATTTTAAAATAGTTTGACATAAACCACCAATATCGCCTCCACCTGCCTCTTGAGCTGCTATAATTGCATAACAACTTGGTGCTGGATTAGTAGGCCAATACACTGGTTTTTCTGTAACTTTCATTTCGTTATGATCTGCAACCCGACGTATTTCCTGAGCACGATATATCTGACGAGAAATGTGGCGATCTTTAGGTGGTGTACCTCCAGTTTTTTCGAATACTTGCATCAAATTAAATGGTTTATAGTTAATTTTAGCACCATAACGGTCAGCTATTTTTTCTAATCTATCACCTGCCAAATAAGTGAATGGTGAAAGAGTAAACATGTAGTAATCGATAGTTATCATTAGGATCTCCAAAAATTTATAAAAAATTAATATCATACTATAAGACCTATTCATAGCATAAGACCTAGGCAAAACAGATTAGTAATGTTATTTGGGAATAAGAATAGAATCTATTAAATTGACTGATTTTTGCCAAGGAAACTAATATGAGCACACTCATCGAACCAAAGTTAATTACTGGAAATTCCAACATTCAATTGGCAAAAAATATAGCTACCAGGATGTCACTTCATCGAGGTCAACCAGTCAAATTAATAGACACTAGAGTAGAACGATTTAATGATGGTGAGATTTTTGTAGAAGTATACGAAAATGTCCGTGGTGAAGATATGTTTATTATTCAATCTACATCAAATCCAGCTAATGATAATTTGATGGAACTTCTAATTATGGCTGATGCACTAAGACGGTCATCAGCAGCACGAATAACTGCTGTAATTCCATATTTTGGATATGCTCGCCAAGATCGAAGAACAAAAGCTAGGACACCTATATCTGCTAAACTAGTAGCTAATTTGTTGACTCAAGCTGGAATAGAAAGAATATTAACAGTCGACCTCCATGCGGCACAAATACAGGGATTTTTTGATATTCCTGTTGATAATCTATACGCTGCTCCTGTTTTTGCACTAGATGTATTACATCATTTTAAAGACATGTCAGATGTTACAGTTATATCACCTGATGTAGGTGGAGTTGCACGTGCAAGAGAGTTAGCAAAAAGAATTGGTGCTGGATTAGCAATTGTAGATAAACGCCGTAATAAACCTGGTGAAATATCAGAAATGACTGTCATCGGTAATGTTGAAGGTCGCAGATGTATAATTGTGGATGATATCTGTGATACAGCTGGTACACTTTGTAAAGCAGCCGAAACTTTAATAGATGCGGGTGCAACAGAAGTACACTCTTATATAACTCATGGGGTCTTATCTGGTCCAGCTATTGATCGTATTTCAAAATCAGTTATGAGACATCTAGTGATAACAGATAGTATAGAAGTTAGCCCAGAAGCTGCGTCATGTAATAAAATTAGAACTGTTCCACTAGCACCTATGTTGGCTCAAGCAACATTGAATATAGCAAATGGTACCTCTGTATCATCTTTATTTGATGAAGAAACATTGGGTCCTTTGTACCAAGGTACTTATTAAAATTTCAATTGTTTGAAAAAAGATAAAAAAAGCCCCTATTAAAAGGAGCTTTTTTACATGATTTATTATTAGATCAAATCTAGTAAAGCTTTAGTATCAGCTAAACGTTTATCTGCATCATCCTTACCTTCTGCAGCAACATCTTTTAGTACGGCAGTAGCATTTTCTATGAGACCTTCAATTACAGCAGTATCCACTTCGTTCCTTGGCAATGCTTGTTCTGCAAGTACAGAAGCATTTGTAGCTGAAATTTCAACAAAACCACCTGTTACAATATATTCCATGACATCGTTACCAACTTTAACAGATAACAACCCTGGTCTAAGTGTTGTTATTATTGGCGCATGTTCAGCCATTGCAGTAAAATCACCATCTGATCCTGGTATTTGAATTTCAGAAGCATCTAGTGATGCTAGCTTTCTCTCAGGTGACACTAAGTCAAATTGGATCGTAGCCATATTAATGACCCTTTCAATTAAGCAGCTTCAGCCGCCATTTTCTCTGCTTTTGCAATAACATCAGCAATACCGCCTACCATATAGAAAGCAGCTTCAGGTAAGTGATCATAATCACCTGCAACAACTGCTTTAAATGATGCAATTGTATCTTCTAATGGAACCTGAACTCCATCAGAACCTGTAAATACTTTAGCAACATCAAATGGTTGAGATAAGAAACGTTCAATTTTACGAGCTCGAGTAACAGTTAGTTTATCATCTTCTGATAGCTCATCCATTCCTAGAATCGCTATGATATCCTGAAGAGATTTATAGCGCTGTAAAATTTGTTGAACATCAGTTGCAACTGTATAGTGCTCATCACCTAAGATTAATGGATCTAGCAATCGCGATGTTGAGCCTAAAGGATCAACAGCAGGATAAATACCTTTTTCAGAAATAGACCTATCAAGAACAGTTGTCGCATCTAAGTGAGCAAATGATGTTGCAGGTGCTGGATCAGTAAGATCATCTGCAGGCACATACACAGCTTGAACAGATGTAATTGAACCAGCTTTTGTTGATGCAATTCTTTCTTGCATGGCACCCATGTCTGTTGCCAAAGTTGGTTGGTAACCCACAGCTGAAGGAATACGTCCTAAAAGGGCTGAAACTTCTGCACCAGCTTGTGTGAAACGGAAAATATTATCAACAAAGAATAGAACGTCTGAGCCAGATTCATCACGGAATTGTTCTGCTAATGTTAGGCCAGTAAGAGCAATACGCATACGTGCACCTGGAGGTTCATTCATTTGCCCGTACACTAATGCAATTTTTGAGTCTTCCATGTTATCAGGAACAATAACACCTGACTCAATCATTTCATGATACAAATCATTACCTTCACGAGTACGTTCTCCAACACCCGCAAAAACTGATAGACCAGAGTGAACTTTTGCAATGTTATTAATCAATTCCATAATTAAAACTGTTTTTCCAACACCCGCACCACCAAATAATCCAATCTTACCACCTTTTGTATATGGCGCTAAGAGATCAACAACTTTTATACCTGTAACTAAAATTTCAGTTTCAGTAGATTGCTCTTCAAATAATGGTGCTTCACCATGAATTGGGCGCGAAGTAGTACTATTAACTGGACCTAATTCATCAACAGGTTGGCCAGTTACATTCATAATTCGGCCAAGTGTCCCAGTACCAGTTGGAACAGTAATTTGTCCTCCTGTATCAACAACTTTATTTCCACGAACCAGACCTTCAGTTGCATCCATAGCAATAGTTCGCACAGTGTTTTCACCTAAATGCTGCGCTACTTCTAAAGTTAGTTTTTGACCGTTATTGTCGGTTTCTAATGCATTGAGAATCTCTGGTAGTATATCCTCAAACTGCACGTCGACAACAGCACCAATTACTTGGACAATCTTACCGACATTTGTTTTTGCTTTCGCCATAATATTTTCTCCGGTTTCTTAAAGCGCTTCAGCGCCCGAGATAATCTCGATCAATTCGTTAGTAATCGCAGCCTGACGTGATCGGTTATATACGATTGTCAGTTTGTCGATCATGTCTCCAGCATTTCGGGTTGCATTATCCATAGCAGACATTCGCGCACCCTGTTCTGATGCACCATTCTCTAACAAAGCAGTAAAAACTTGTGTAGATAATGCACGTGGTAATAAGTCAGCTAAAATCTCAGCTTCACCAGGCTCGTATTCATAAAAAGGCATTTCTTGGCCTTCGTTTTCTTCAAACTTGGCTGGAATTAATTGTAATTCTGTTGGTATCTGATTCATTACTGATTGAAATTTATTATAAAAAATAGTTGCTACATCAAACTCACCAGAATTAAACCTGATTACGATGTCATTTGCTATCTTTGATGCATGGGAATAGCCCATTTTTTTCACTTCAGATAAATCAACATGGTCAACCATTTTGTCACCAAGATCGCGCTTTAACTGTTCACGCCCCTTTTTACCTATGGTTATTATTTTCACGGTCTTTCCAGCTTTGGTCAACTCTGTAGCTTTGGCGCGAGCCAATTTTGCAATTGATGAGTTAAAACCACCACACAGTCCACGCTCAGAAGTTGCTACCACTAATAAATGAACTTGATCATCACCCGAACCAGCTAATAGTTTAGGTGCATTTTCAACACCTGATGCTGCGCCTGCTAGATTTGCCATAACTGCATTCATGCGATCAGCGTAAGGACGACCAGCTTCAGCCGCCTCTTGAGCACGTCGCAATTTAGCAGCTGCAACCATTTGCATCGCCTTGGTGATCTTGCGCGTTGATTTAACGCTATCGATCCGTGTTTTTAGGTCCTTGAGGTTTGGCATCTATCCAAACTCCTGTTCCATAAAGGCTTCAGTTACGCAAAATCTTTAGAAAAAGATTCAACAACGGCTTTGATGCGATCTTCGGCTTCGCCTTTGATCTTTGGATCATCTATTTTGATCCATTCCAATACATCAGCATGGCTTGTACGAGCAAAGTTCAATAAACCATCTTCAAATGCACGCACTTGATTAACCTCAATCTTGTCAAGATAACCTTTTGTACCCGCATAAATTACTAATACTTGCTCTGCAGTTGTTAGCGGAGAATATTGTGGCTGTTTTAACAATTCAGTCAATCGAGCACCACGTGCTAATAATTGCTGTGTAGAAGCATCCAAATCTGACCCAAACTGAGCAAATGCTGCCATTTCACGATATTGAGCAAGTTCTAGTTTAATTGAACCAGCAACTGATTTCATTGAATTAGTTTGTGCAGATGAACCAACACGCGATACTGACAAACCAGTATTAACAGCTGGTCGAATTCCTTGATAAAACAATTCGGTTTCTAAGAAAATCTGACCATCTGTAATTGAGATAACATTTGTAGGAATAAATGCTGAAACATCACCACCCTGTGTCTCGATTACTGGAAGTGCAGTTAATGAACCATTACCTGAGTTATCACCAAGCTTAGCTGATCTTTCGAGTAATCTTGAGTGAAGATAGAAAACATCACCAGGATAAGCTTCGCGACCTGGTGGGCGGCGAAGTAGTAATGACATCTGGCGATAAGCAACTGCTTGTTTTGTTAAGTCATCATATATCATCAATCCATGCATTCCATTGTCGCGGAAATATTCGCCCATAGAAGTTGCCGCATAAGGGGCTAAGAATTGCATCGGTGCAGGATCAGAAGCTGTTGCAGCAACAACAATTGTATATTCTAAAGCACCAGTTTCTTCTAATTTTTTAACTAACTGAGCAACAGTAGATCTTTTTTGGCCTATAGCAACATATATACAAAATAATTTTTCTTTATCATTTTTTGCAGCATCATTATAAGCTTTTTGGTTTAGAATAGTATCAAGAGCTACAGCAGTTTTTCCAGTTTGTCGGTCGCCAATAATCAATTCTCGTTGACCACGACCAATAGGAATCAAAGCGTCAACAGATTTAAGACCTGTGGCCATTGGCTCATGTACAGATTTACGTGGAATAATACCTGGAGCTTTTACATCAGCTGTTGATCGTTCTTTTGTATCAATAGGACCTTTTCCATCAATTGGATTTCCTAAGCCATCGACTACTCTTCCAAGTAATTCAGGCCCAATAGGCACATCAACAATGGCATTTGTACGTTTTACTGTATCGCCTTCTTTAATTGATTGGTCTGAACCAAAAATAACAACACCAACGTTGTCAGCTTCTAAGTTAAGGGCCATCCCTCTAATTCCACCTGGGAATTCAACCATCTCACCAGCTTGGACATTGTCCAAACCATGTACACGCGCGATACCATCACCAACTGATAATACACGGCCTACTTCGGCAACTTCAGCCTCTTGACCAAAATTCTTAATTTGGTCTTTGAGGATCGCAGAGATTTCTGCAGCTTGGATAGACATTATCCGACCTCTTTCATTACATTTTGAAGATTTGAGAGTTTTGACTTGATCGAACTATCGATCATTTTTGAACCCACTTTTACGATCAAACCACCAATTAGACTTTCATCAATGATAGCTTTGATATTTACATCCTTGCCAACAGACGCCTTTAATGTCTTTGACAATTCTTTAATTTGTTCAACAGATAATTTTTGAGCAGTGGTTACTTCAGCAGTAACTTCACCTTTTTCTTCAGAAATTTTAGTGCGAACTGCATCAATGAGCATAGGTACAACTTGTAAACGGCGTTTTTGAGCCATTAGTCCAAGTGTATTAGCGACCATTGAAGATAATTTCATTTTATTTGAAAGCGCATTTATTGCACCTACTACATCACTCCGAGAGTATACCGGTGACTTAAATAGATCACGTAGAGATTCATTATTTGTTAATGCAACATCTAGGGTATCTAAATCTGTCTCTATAGTAGACAATTTATTAGCTTCTTTTGCTAAATCAAACAGTGCCGTTGCATAACGCGCAGCAACACCTGAGGATATCGAACTTGTGTCAGACACGTGGAACCTTTCGATATAGTTATGGGTATACACCCGTTCCGTATTTTTAATTAAAAAGTGAAAAACAATTCACTACGATAACTTTGCGCGTGATAGCAAAGCAAACGCTCGTATGCAACTGTTTTGGTAACACTTTTAAATAATGAAAATTAAATGTTTTCAATAACATAGCATAAAGCCGCGACAATCTGCTCACAAAATATTCAATAAAATATGCATTTATACAAAATTAATAGCCTAAAAACCCCCAAACATTACGAATCTTTACATTAAAGCTTAGAAAATAATGTTTGATATTATGGCAAACTGATTTAAATCAATTCTAGATAATAACAACAATTTGAATCAAATTTTTTTAAGAGATATAGATTATACATTTATGAATATATTTTTTTTATCATTATCACTTTTTTTGCTGACATTTCCTGTAAGCGCTCAAAAAGTAATTCCACTAAAAAACATCCACGGGCTTTATAATGCCTACGTAATACCAATTGATGATCAAGCACGAATTGATATTCAACTAATTATTCTCTCAGGAAGTTATGATGAAGATGACATTTCAGGCATAGCGCATTATACAGAACACCTAGCTGCTTTGTCATCTGATGCAGCGGTTTTGCAAGAACCTCGTCAAAGGGATTTGAATGCATTTACTTCACAGGTTTCCACCGTCTATACAAATACAGGCACAGAAAGTGAATTAGATCGCATAATGAAGTTAACACGAGCAGTGCTTGATACACCCCAGTTAACACAGAGCTTTAAAGAAAGCGAAATCGACATTGTAAAAAGAGAAGTCTATTATAAAGAGCGCAACGCTCCAACTAGATGGTTAAATAGACTTGCTTTACAAAAATTATATAATTCTAAAAGTGGGCGTGCCGAAACACCCGTTGAGGACTTGAATAAACTAACAGTAGAAAGAGCAATTAAATTTCACAATAAACATTACAAACCCTCAAACTCAATGTTGATAATTTCAGGAAATATTAGCGAAAAATTAGCACAAAAAAAAGTTTCAGAATATTTTGGCAGTACACAAAAAACAAAACGTGTAAAAGATGTTTGGCTTAACCAACGACCCAACAAAAACTTAAATAGTGTCACAAAAATTTCAACAAATCGCCTTTTAAATAATCAATTATCTTTTGCGAAGTTCTTTCGATTTGCTGATCTTTCAGATATTTTGGGGATGCAAGCTTCATTTTTTATTGCTTCCGATATTTATAACTCTCATTTAAACGATATACTTTATTTAGATGGAAATATCGCACAGTCGTTTTCTCAAAGTTCATACATAGCTATAAATGGTGATATCGAATATACTGCATCATTAATTCCTTTTGAAGGTGTTACTCTTGACCAAGCACATAAAGAATTAAAAAATGCAATAAAAAGTCTAAGAGATAGAAGTATTACAAAAAAAGAGATAGAAATAGCCCGAGCTAAAAATGTTGCATATGCAAAGTCACTATCTCAAAGTCCCAGAGCATATTTAGACTTTTTTCAGAATTTAGGATCTGATGGATTACCACCAGTCTCTCCAAAAGAATTTGCAAAGATGATTGCTGATGCTCCAATAAAAGATATTTTAAAAATAATTACTGCATTTTCTTCAGATAGCCCTAATGCAGCAATTTTAGCAAAATTAGATGTTGAGCGATGATGTCCAATAAAAAAATCATTTTTATATTAATTGGGATTTATTTTTCAGTTACTTCCGTTTTTGCTGATGAGCAAATAAATGATGAAATTTCGTACGTTACAGAATTTGCAAGTTTAAATAATAATATTGCAGCCGCTTCTTTAGTTTGGACATTAAATACTCAAACAAAAGAACAAAGTAGAAAACTACAAGCGTTTCTGGCTGCAAAAATTAGTGGTCCAATTGGCAATAAATCAGTTCGTGAAATAATAGATTTTAGAATAATAAATGATATAAATTTCTCTATTGAAGCTACACCAAAACATCTAATTTTAACTGTACAGTCTCCAAAAGAAAATTTTAAGATTGCAGCACAGCATGCCAATGAAATTCTTCAAAATAATGTAATTAATAATATTTGGCTTAAAAGAAAAAATCATTCCTATAGAAATATCTCCTCAACTCAACTTCGCACTCCCGAGCTTGTTGAAAGTGAGTTGATTAATTATGTCTTATATACTGGTACAGTTAAAGCCTTAGAAAAAGATATGATCAATTTAGAAATTTCACGCAGACCAAATCAAATAATTTTAAATGCTAAAGATTTTGATTTTGAAGAAGTTCCAAATATTTTACTTAAAGGTTTAACGAATTATGATGCAATCCTAAATAACGAGCCTGTAAAACCTTTTTTTGATCTCCCAAATGGTATAATTCATTTAGCTGATGAAAAATCTAGTGAAACACTAATTTTTGCTGGGACTGTACAAAAATTTAAAACGTTATCCCATCAAGCTGAGGCAAACACATTATTTAAATACATGGGCTATGGCGCAGGTTCAGAAATGTTCAGAATTATACGTCAAGAAAAACGCGCATCTTATGATCCCAGGTCACATTTTACCCAAATTAGTGATCAACTTGCATTAACAGGTTTATCAGCAACAGTAGCTTCCGAAAAATGGAGTGAGATTTATGATCTCATTTTTGATATTTATAATAACACACGATTAGGTTTGAATACTGAGAAGGGAATGAAAAATTCATACAACACAATGATAAACGAGTTAATCTCAAATCTACGTAGAAAACCTAACTGGCTAGTTAAACGATATTTAGAATTACATCCAAATAAACCTCCTGACACATTTATAAATCTCAAATTAATAGACGCTAGTTTTGAATTATCTTTGCCAGAAATAAACATCATGGCAAAAGAAATACTACCTGAACCATCGAAATTAATTTCGATAATTATTGGTGGAAAAATTAACTCTAAAATTAAAGATAATAATAAATTTTATTGCCAGCTTCCCAAGAACCAGCCCATAGAATTTTGCTTAAAAAAACTTTCAGTTGCTCAGGATTTATTTTGAGGCCTATAGCCTTTAATAGGTTTACCAGCTGGAGTTTTTATTCCACGCAACACGCCACCTAAAGGATTCTTTACAGTTGCACCAAGCCCAGTTTTAGGGCGAGCATATATTTGTTTCGAAGCCTCAACAATGACCACTCCAGAAGCCAAAGGTATAACACCTTTGAGGCCAACACCTTCTAAATATTTTGATACTCGCAACCAAAACGGTTTGTGACTTGGTGGAAAAAACATTGCTGACATATGCCTTTCAACAGAAAACTTATGAATCCTAAGTTGAGTTTCTAATTGGCTTATACTATATGGCTGTCCATATCCAAATGGCGTTTTTTCACTACGAGCCCATAGGCCAGATCTATTTGGAACAATAATTAACACACGTCCACCTGGTCCTAAAACACGCCAAATTTCTTCTAATAATCCATTTTGGTTATTACTCGTTTCAAGGCCATGTAATATTACCATTTTATCAACTATACCATTTGCTAGTGGCCAGCTTATCTCTGGAGTTAATACGGAACGGTTTAATTGCCCTTCGGGCCATGGCATCACTCCTTGTTGACCTGGCATTAAACAAATAACGCGTCTTGATGATTTTAAAAATGGCCGCAACATTGGTGCTGCAAAACCATAGCCAACAACTGTTTGTCCTTTTGTATCACCGAATAAGCGTTCAACATTATCTCGCAAGGCACGTTGAACTATTCGACCTAGTTTAGTTCGATAATAAAACTTACGAAGATCAATCACATCTAAATGCATTTTTACCTTATATTTAAATTCTTTACTTCAAGTTAACTTAAATTTCTGCAATTATTAAACATATTAAACAAATTTATGGAAACATTACTATGCCTCTTTCTGTTATAATTGTACCCTGCCTTAGAGATAATTATGCATACCTGATTAAATGTTCTCAAACTGGCCATACAGCAGTTGTTGACGTACCTGAAGCAGACCCAGTTTTTAACGCCTTGAAAGAGTTAAATTGGGACTTAGACTCAATATTGATTACTCATCACCATTCAGATCATATAGATGGTGTAGATCGTTTGAGAAGTTTAACTGGTGCAAAAGTGACAGGAGCGAAATCAGATGCTCATCGTCTTCCAAAGCTTGATTTCTCAGTTGCTGAAGAAGATATAATTTCAGTAGGAAATGAAAAGGCACAAATCTTAGATACACCTGGCCACACTATCGGCCATATTTCTTATTACTTTAGAAATGATAATAAAATTTTTACAGGTGATAGCTTAATGTCATTGGGCTGTGGGCGATTATTTGAAGGTTCACACAAAATAATGTGGAAAACATTGAAAATATTTTTACAATTACCTCCAGAAACAATGATTTTTTCTGGTCATGAATATTCTATATCAAATGCTAAGTTTGCTTTAAGTGTTGATCCTAAAAATGAACGTTTAATACTTCGCGAGAAGGAAATTCAAACTTTATTAAAAAATGAACTTTTTACAGTGCCAACATCTCTTGAGCTAGAGCTGGAAACAAATCCATTTCTTCGTGCATCACTTCCAGAATTCAAAGCCAATTTAAATATGAAAAATAATACAGATGAGGAAGTTTTCCGGGAACTGCGCATTCAAAAAGACAACTTTTAAAGTCAAAGAGGCAAATATGCTATAATTTCATATTTATTAAGCATTAATTTAAAAAAAATATCACTTTTGGCTTGAAGATTCTAAAAATAGAGCGAAATCTATAATTAATGCACTAAATAATACAAAAGAAAACAATGTACGCCTGAAAGGTAATTATCAATGCCAACATTCTCAAGCAGCCTAGAAAACGCTATTCATGCATCTTTAGCATATGCAACACAACGGAATCACGAACTGGCTACTCTTGAACATTTACTTTTAGCATTAATTGACGAGCCAAATGCAAGTCGTGTAATGCGGGCATGTGAAGTGTCGCTTGATGAACTTCGTGCAAAACTTACTCATTTTTTAGAAAACGAACTGGACAGTTTAGTTACAAATTTAGAAGGCGTTGACGCAACTCCAACAACTGCTTTTCAACGCGTAATTCAAAGATCAGTTATACATGTTCAAAGCTCAAGCAAACAAGAAGTTACAGGCGCAAATGTATTAGTAGCTATTTTTGCTGAGAGAGAAAGTCACGCTGCTTATTTCTTGCAAGAGCAAGAAATGACGCGATATGACGCTGTTAATTTTATCGCACATGGTGTTGCAAAAGATCCTTCAATGAACGAACCAAGAGAAGTAACTGGTTCTGAAGAGTTTAATGATAGTGAAGAAGAAACAGCCGAAGCTGAAGAAACGGCACTTTCAAAATACTGTATTGATTTAAATATGCAAGCTGCTGAAGGAAATATTGATCCATTAATTGGCCGTAGTCATGAGGTGGAGAGGTGCATACAAATATTATGCCGTAGGCGTAAAAATAATCCAATTTTAGTCGGTGATCCTGGAGTTGGAAAAACAGCAATTGCTGAGGGATTAGCTGTTAAAATTATTTCAGGAGAGACTCCTGAAATATTATCTGAAACAACAATTTACTCTTTAGACATGGGATCATTATTAGCTGGTACTAAATATCGTGGTGATTTTGAAGAGCGTTTAAAAGCAGTAATGACAGAACTAGAAGATCATCCAGATGCAGTATTATTTATTGACGAAATACACACCATTATTGGTGCTGGCGCCACATCTGGAGGTGCTATGGATGCTTCAAATTTATTAAAACCCGCACTTCAAGGTGGGAAGCTGCGTTGTATGGGGTCAACTACTTATAAAGAATATCGACAACATTTTGAAAAAGATCGAGCCCTAGCGCGAAGGTTTCAGAAGGTTGATGTAATTGAGCCAAATATTGAAGATACAATTAATATCTTAAAAGGTTTGAAATCACGTTTTGAAGAACACCACGATGTGAAATATTCTTTAGATGCTATTAAAACTGCTGTTGAACTATCAGCAAGGTATATACATGACCGGAAATTACCAGATAAAGCAATTGATGTAATTGACGAGGCAGGCGCATCACAACGTTTAGTTGTTGCATCAAAACGGAGAAAATCTCTAGGCGTTAAAGAAATAGAAGATGTTATAGCAAAACTAGCAAGAATTCCTGCAAAGAACATATCTCGAGATGATGCTGAATTACTTCGTGAGCTAGATGCATCTTTAAAACGTGTAGTATTTGGACAAGACCCAGCGATTGATGCACTAGCATCTGCAATAAAGCTCGCACGTGCAGGGCTTCGTGAGCCAGAAAAACCTATAGGAAATTATTTATTTGCTGGCCCAACTGGAGTGGGTAAAACTGAAGTAGCGAAACAGCTTGCAGATACTTTAGGTGTAGAACTTATTAGGTTTGATATGTCTGAATACATGGAAAAGCATGCAATAAGTAGGTTAATAGGAGCTCCTCCAGGCTATGTAGGTTTTGACCAAGGCGGATTATTAACTGATGGTGTAGATCAAAATCCACACTGCGTATTACTTTTAGATGAAATTGAAAAAGCTCATCCAGATGTATTTAATATCTTACTTCAAGTTATGGATCACGGGAAGTTAACCGATCACAATGGCCGTGCGACTGATTTCAGAAATGTAATACTTATAATGACATCAAATGCTGGAGCAACCGAACAATCTAAAGAAGCCATTGGCTTTGGTCGTGACAGAAGAGAAGGCGAAGATACAGCAGCAATTGAGCGCACATTTTCTCCAGAATTTCGAAATAGGCTAGATGCAACAATAAGTTTTGCGCCCCTCTCAAAAGATGTCATAGTTAAAGTTGTTGATAAATTTGTTCTACAATTAGAAGCCCAGTTAATGGATAGAAATGTAACGTTTGAACTATCATCAGATGCGGCAGATTGGTTGGCAGATAAAGGATATGATGATAAAATGGGGGCAAGACCGTTAGCAAGAGTGATTCAAGAACATTTAAAAAAACCACTAGCAGAAGAACTTTTATTTGGAAAACTGTCTAAGGGTGGATTAGTAAAAGTACATTTAAAAAATGATAAATTGGATCTTGAATTAATATCTCCAGAAGCTCGACAAATAACTAAAAGAAAACCCCCTCTCCTAACGGCTAAATAATTAGCAAAATCAGTTTAAATTGGGCTGAAATAAATAAATTATTTATTTTTCTGTAAACTTCAGCTCAATTCTTCTATTGGTTTTATAAGCTTCAGGTGTGTCCCTGTCATCAATTGGTTGAAATTCACCAAATCCGTTTGCAGCTAAACGATTTGCAGGAATTTTTAAATCATCCATCAAATAGCGAACAACTGATAAAGCGCGAGCTTGGCTAAGTTCCCAATTATCTTTGTAGTCTTTTCCAAAGCCACTGAATGGAATTCGGTCAGTATGACCATCGACGCGTAAAATCCAATCTATACCATCAGGAATTTCACCTGCAATTTGATTAATAATCTTTGCAACTTTATTTATTTCAGTTTTGCCTAAAGATCCAAGGTTAGCTGACCCTACAGAGAACAAAACCTCAGATGAAAATACAAATCGATCGCCTACTATTCGAACTCCTTCTTGGCCTTCCATTACTTTTCGCAATTCACCAAAAAATTGAGACCTAAATTTTCTTAAATCTTTTGCTTCTTCGGCAAATCTTAGCTTTTCTTTAGCTTCCAATTCAGCAATTTTCTTTTGCTCTGCCGCAACTTTTCTTTGCTCAGCAGCAACACGAGCTAGAGCCAAATTCAAATCTGTACCCAATGACTTTAGTTGTATCTGAGCTTTTGAATCTGCTTCTTTGGACTCATCTAGCAAACCTTGTAATTCATTTAGTTGATTTCGAAGTCGAGAAGTTTGTGTGTTTAATAATGCAAGCTTTCTTTGCGCCGTAATTGATATGTCCTTTTCTTTTTCAAGGAGTGAATTAGCTTCAGCAATTAAAGCAGCTTGACGCTCTACCTCAGTAAAGCTCTTACTTAAATCAATTTTAAGAGATTTTTCTAGCGCATTGGCCGCAGCAATTTTTGTTAAAGTAATTTCAGCTTCTTTACGTTCAGCCTCAAGAGCAAGTGACATGGCAGTTAACTCAGTATTAGCATTTTTTAATTTTTCCCTTAAAAGCTCTGCAGCGGCAGCCTCAGCTAAGCGTCTTTTTTCTGTTTCAGTTAAAGTTTCAGATATTGAAGATTCTTCTGCTAATTGTAGCTTGCTTTCATTTTGAAGTTTTACAATCAACAATTCTAGTGCTTCACGTTTAGCTGCTGCCAATCTTGCACTTTCTACTTGTTGGTTTATTTCATTTCGAGCACTTGCCAATGCCAACTCAATAACATTTTTTTCATTTAAGGTATTATTATTTTCAGCTTCTAATTTTGAATTGGCAAATAATAAAGACGTTAATTCATCACTTGTTGATTTTAATTTTTGTTTTAAATTTTCTGCAGCAGCTTGTTCAACAAGGCGTGTTTTTTCAGTCTCAGACAATACTTTTCTAATTGATGTTATTTCTTCAGCCCGCAATTCTCCTTCATTCTGGAGCTTTACAATTAACAATTCTAATGCTTCACGTTTAGCTGCCGCCAATCTTGCAACTTCTTCTCGTTCATTTATTTCATTTCGAGCACGTACTAGCGCCAACTCAATTGCTTTTTTCTTATTTATTGTATCAATATTTTTAGCTTCTAATTTTGACTTTGCTAATAATAAACCAGCAATTTGCAATTCAAGCGCAGATTTATTAATAGCTAAATCTTGATTGAAATTTTCAAGCTGGAGCTTATCTGATAATAAACTATTAATCTGAAGTTTATAACCATCAATCTTTTCTATTTGTATGCTAGATTTTTTTGTTAAATTTGAAATTGTTGCAAGATGTAATGAAATTTGATCCTCAGCTTCATTAAGTATATCTTTGGTTTTTCCAAGATCTTCTTCAATGCCATTTGCTCGCAATCTTTCTAGTCCTAGTGCACTTGCAAGATCACTTAATTGTAATGATAGATCATCCAATTCTAAATCTTGTTCTGTTACTATAGATGAAAGACTATTAAGCTTTAAATCTTTTTCAGAAATTTCTGAAGTTAGATTATCTAATCTTTTTTCTTTTGATAAAATCTCAGTAGATAATTTTTTCAATTCATCTTCCTTATTTCCTATCAAAGTAGATAAATCATTTAGCTCTAAATCTTGTTGTTCAATCTGAGAAGATAAATCATCAAGTTCTAGATCTTGATCTGTAATTGTTTCACGCAAGGTAAATTGAACAATCATAAAGATCGAAATAACAAAAAATAATATTAACAACAATGCAGTCATAGCATCAACAAAACCAGGCCATATACTAGCTTCAAATCTTGATCCTGGTCGCTTTAATGCCATTTATTAACTCTTTGCCAAGTTATTTATAGCATCAGTTAGTGCATTTATATTTTGACGCAATTCTTGATTAGTTTCTTGACGCCCAACAGTTGTTTCTTCCAAAATACGCAATAATTGAGTATCCATATTTCTCAAACGCATTCGTGTTTCTGCATCAAGAATTCCATCCCCTTCTTCTTGCATTTTCATAACTGCATCTACTAAATTTTGTTGGCCCTGAGCGATAGATTGAAATGCAAGATTATTTACATCATGAAGTGAAGCTGTATGTTGAACCATATGTTCAATTGAAACAGCTAGTTGATCCATTCGGCCAGCTGTCTGTGCAAATAGACTGGTCATATTTTCCATATTAGAATTAGCATGTTGGAATAGCCCTGCACCAGCCAAATTGCCATCACCATCACCACCAATTGTGATTTTAGTTATTGATGATAACCATTCTTCTAGCTCACGATAAAAACGATTTTGGCCTCGCCCAGCAAATAAATCTAAAATACCAACCACTAGTGAACCAGCTAAACCAAGTAACGAAGATCCAAAAGCAGTCCCCATTCCACCCAATTGTGCTTCAAGACCTGTCATTAATTTTGCAAAAACATCTAGACCTGTTGAGCCTTCTTGTGGCGCTAAAGACCTAATTGTATCCACAACTGCGGGAACAGTTGTTGCAAGTCCATAAAATGTTCCTAACAATCCTAGAAATATTAGTAGATTAATAATATATCTAGTTATTTCCCTTCCTTCATCTAACCTCGTAGCGGAACTATCTAATATAGATCTTGTTGAGGTCGATGTTAAAGCATGTCTAGCTCCAGAATCAGAAAGGAGGGCTGCTAGACTTGCCATCAAACCAGGAGGCTTTATCAAATCATGGCCTACTCGATCGATTACAAAGCCTTCAATCCAACTGACAGATTTAACAAGAGATACTACCTGGCCAAAACAAGAAATTAATCCACCTAAAAATACAATAAATATAAAGCTATTAAGGTATGGTGAGGCAACAAATATTGGAGATACAGCTGGGTAGAGAAAATAACCACCAACAAAAACGGCAATGACTATTAAAAGCATAGTAATTATCTGATTTACTGGTTGAGTAAATTGATTTTGAAATCCTAAATCTTTTTGCGCCATGAGTAAGCCTCTTTTGGGTCATTTGATGTAAATACTAACGCGTTGAGACTTTCATTCCAATTGTTAAGTTTTAAAAACAACAAAACGCGCTTATACTTTTTACTTTTTTGGGTGTTATCTACATAATATGCTGTATATTTTTCTATTAAATTATACAATCTAAGTAAAATAAAATTTTATTAATCAATATTTCAAACACGTAATAAAATTAACCAGTTATCTTTAAAGTTTTTGCAGTTAGTTTCTCCAATTCAAGATCCTTAATATCTAAATCTCGCAAACACCTTGTAACATTGTATAAATATTCAGTGTTATGGCCCTTAGACCCTTTTGCAGAATTTATAATACTGGCTTGCTCTTCTATAGATAGCAATCCAGCATACTGTTCATGATCACGATTAACCACATATGTATAAGCTTTCACAATACTGCCTGAGTTTAATTTAACATTTACAATATCTTCTAAATAAGCGTCAGATATTAGTTCTCTTTTCCGCAAATAAGATAATACACTATCGGAATATTTTGCTTTAACTTTGAATAACAGACCATCACATTTGGAACCTTTTACCTTATCTAAAGCAAGAACTAATCCCCTTTTTTCTGGTGTACCTCTATAATGAACAGACCAAATACAAAAAGACCGCTTATAATTCTCTAGTATTCCAATTTCATGATTTTCGAATTTAAACCCAGGTTGCCAAACGAGTGAACCATATCCAAATATCCAAATATCTTTATCATTCATGATTATAGCCTTTAGCCTTGGCTTTAAATATAGAAGTGCTTAGACCAAAAAGAAAAGGTAAAAATATGCGTTTACTGGTAATTATAATTTTAACAGCAGCTCTATCTTGGAGCGCATATTGGTTTTTAGGTAAATCGGTTAGAGAAACTGCTTTAAATAAGTGGTTTATGGAAAAATCTGAAAATGGCTGGATTGTTGAAAATTCATTATCTTTGCGTGGCTTTCCAAATAGGTTCGATGCAATAATTAAAGATATAAAATTAGAAAACCCCAAATCAGGATTGAAATGGTTTGCTGACAGATTGGAAATATTACAGCTATCTTATAAACCCAATCATTTTATTATCTTAGGACCATTAGATCAAAAAATTACGATATATAATCAAGAGCTATTGATTAAATCTGAAAGATTAAGAAGTTCACTGGTTTTTGAGCCTGGGGGTCAACTTGAGATCAATAGATCAACTATTTCAAGTGAAAATTTTTTAATAAACAACTCAAAAAGTTTATCTATATCTGCTGAAAATGTAATTTTTGCGCTAAGGAAAAATAGTGTCACTGAAACTGAATATGATTTTGGGATAAATTTAAAACAAATTACTACTGGTATAATAAACTTAAAAGAATACGATCCTAAAGGCACCATGCCAGAAAAGTTTGATACTTTAAAATTAGATGTGGCAACAAAATTTAACAAACCAATTAATCAAGAAAATTTCCAAAGAGAGCTGAAAAGTATCTCCAATCTCAAGATTAATGATATGCAATTTCAATGGGGAAGCTTTAAATTAAAAGCTGTTGGTGATTTACGATTAGATGTTAATAAATTCTTAGATGGCAAAATCACTTTAAAAGCAAAAAATTGGAATCAACTTTTAGATTTAGCCTTAAACAATGGTCAGATAAATCAAAATGTAAAAAACACTATAGTTACAATATTTAGCATATTTTCAGCTATATCTGGAAATAATCAAGAACTAGAAATCCCATTAAAGTTTTCTAACAAAAAGATGTATATTGGCATTATTCCAATAGCAAATACGCCAAAAATTCGTTTTTAATAAGCAAATACTTATTCAACACTTCCCCTACCAAAGTTGGCAGCTTCAGTATCTTGGCCTGCATCAATAATACTTCGCCTTATGGCACGGGTACGATTAAAATATTCAAATAATTGATCACCGTCTCCTCGTCGAATTGCTCTTTGTAAATCAAATAATTCTTCTGTAAATCGGCCAAGTATTTCAAGCGTTGCTTCTCTATTGTTTAAAAATACATCACGCCACATTGTTGGGTCACTAGCAGCAATACGAGTAAAATCTCGAAATCCAGCAGCTGAAAAGTTTATTACTTCTTTGTCAGTAACTCTGCCTAAATCATCAGCCACACCTACCATTGTATATGCAATTAAATGTGGTGCATGACTTGTTACAGCCAATACCAAATCATGGTGCTCAGCTTCCATATATTCAACATTAGCACCTAATGCCTCCCAATATTGCTTTAATCTAGCAGAAGCCTCTTTGTTGCAATTTTTTAGAGGCGTTAAAATACACCAACGGTTTTTAAATAAATCTGGAAATCCTGATGTTGGTCCAGATTGCTCAGTTCCAGCTAAAGGATGTCCTGGAACAAAATGTACCCCATTAGGAATATGTGGTGCCACCATATCTATTACTGATTGTTTAACTGAACCAACATCAGTTATCGTTGCACCCAGCTTTAATTTAGGACCTATTATTTTTGCAATTGCGGCCATAGCACCGACTGGCACTGACAAAACAATCAAGTCTGAGTCTGATACTGCATCTTCAATAGTATCTGTAATCTCATCAACAAAACCAAGGGATAATGACATGTCGCGGGTTTCTTTGGTTTGTGAAAATCCAACTATTGTATTGGCTAATCCAGATTTTTTCATCGCGTGACCCATAGATGACGCAATTAGTCCTAAACCAATTAATGTCACTTTATCATATAGAACAGTCATGATTGATTTTCCTTGAATTTTTTTAATGTATTGATCACTCTATAACAATCGACTTCTTTACCAATTGTTATACGAAGGCAGTTGTGTAAATTATAGCCTTTTACTTGCCTAACAATTAACCCAGCATTTTCTAATGCAGCATTAGCAGCATCAGCTTGGTTTTCATCAATAAAACGCGGTAATATAAAATTTGCGTAGGTGTCATCACACTCAAAACCCAAGTTTCGTATTTCGTTGATTAAAAAATTACCACAATTATTATTTTGTATTAAACATTCATTGACGTAATTCTCATCATTTACGGCAGCTATAGCTGCAGATAATGCTGCACGATTAATATTAAATGGTCCCCTTAAGCGGGCCAAAATATCAACGACTTCGGGTGACGCATAGCCCCAACCAATACGTAACCCACCTAGTCCATAAACCTTTGAAAAAGTTCTAGTCATGACAACATTTTCATGCATTTCAACTAGTTGAGCCCCACCATCATATCCTTCCACATATTCCGCATATGCACCATCCAGAATTATAAGAATATTTTTTGGTACACCATCAATCAAACGCTCAATTTCTGTTAATGGAATAAAAGTCCCAGTAGGATTATTTGGATTTGCTATAAATATTAATTTTGTATTTTCTGTACATCTCTCAATTAATGCATCAACATCTGTTACACGAGAATTTTCAGGCACTTCAACTGGAGTTGCACCAGCACCCAAAGCACAAATTCGGTACATACCAAAACCATGTTCAGTAAATAAAACCTCATCACCGACACCTGCGAAGGCCTGGCATAAAAATGTTATTATTTCATCTGATCCATTACCACAAATAACCTGCTCAAAATTTAACCTATTTATATTGGCAATAGCTTGTCTTAATTCATTGTGGTCAGAAGAAGGGTAGACAGCCAAGAAATCTGTTTGATTACGATATGCGTCTTTTGCTTTTGGGCTTGGTCCAAAAGGGTTTTCGTTTGAGCTTAATTTTACAGTATTTTCGATACCTATAGCATGAGATTTACCACCAACATATAATTCTATGTCCATAATGCCTGGTTTTGGTGTAATGATTTTTGTCATTTTAATATCTCTAGCTGTTTCTAACTTTCTAATACCTATATGAAGGGATGATTTCTAGTCTTTAGAAATTAATAAAATGACTGTGGGTCAATATCGATACTAATTTGTATATCATTAGGCACCTTAAAAGAGTTTCTCCATTTTAATAATGCACTTTGTAACATTATATCTTTCGACGCCTTTACTAGAATGCGATAGCGATAATTTCCTCGAACGCGTGCAATAGGTGCAGGTGCAGGGCCATAAACCTTAGCATTTATTGAATCTAACATAGAAGTATTTCGAACCATATGATTTGCTAAACTAAGCACATTATTTATATTTGGCCCTTTTAGTATAATTCCCGCTAAACGCCCAAATGGTGGCATTCCAGCAAGATGCCTTTGTTTGGCTTCTGAGCGCCAAAACTCTTCTTCATCACCATTAAGAATTGCTTTTATTACTGAGTGTTCCGGTTGGTGTGTTTGCAAAAATGCAGTACCTTTTTTATCTGCTCGACCAGCTCTACCAGCTACTTGTCGCATTAATTGAAATGTACGTTCTGCAGCACGTAAGTCTCCACCCATTAGCGCCAGGTCAGAATCAATTACTCCAACTAAAGTCAGCAAAGGAAAGTTATGTCCTTTAGCTACTAATTGTGTTCCAATTATTATATCTGCTTCACCGGAAGCAATGCCTTTAATACGCGCCTTTAAAGCTTGAGCAGAGATTAGCATGTCTGAAGACAATACAGATATTTTTGCATTTGGAAACTTTTCTTGTGCTTCTTCAGCTAACCTTTCAACTCCTGGGCCAACAGCAGTTAAACAATCCACTTCACCACAAGTAGGGCAAGCATTTGGTATATTTTTTGTTTCACCACACTGATGACACATCAAATGCCCATTAAACCTATGCTCTACCATTCGAGCGTCACATTGCTCGCATCCAACTTGGTCTCCACATTTACGGCAAACTGTTATGGGGGCATATCCCCTTCTATTCAAAAACAATAAGGATTGCTCATCACGCTCTAACCTTAAATCTACCTCTTCTTTTAATTGAGGGGAAATCCATGAGTTTTTCAACATTGGCTGATGACGCATATCAATAGTTAATATTTCAGGCATAATCGCATCGCCAAATCGTTCTGTCAGATCAATGCGATTATATTTTCCTCCATCAGCATTAGCCCAAGTTTCTAAAGAGGGTGTTGCAGATGCCAAAATTACTGCTCCCATTTCTATAGAGGCTCTCATAACGGCCATATCACGAGCTGAATATAATGCACCATCTTCTTGTTTGTATGATGTATCATGTTCTTCATCGACAACTATTAATCCTAAATTTTTAAATGGAAGATATAAAGATGAGCGTGCGCCAACAACCACTTGGGCTTTATCTTCTCCTACCATACGCCAACATCGTCTTTTTTCAGTCATTGTAACACCGGAGTGCCATTGCGCAGGTTTTTCGCCAAATCGTTTTTTTAATCTGTCAATAAACTCAACAGTTAGAGCGATTTCTGGAATTAAAATTAATGCTTGTTTTCCCAATGATAAACATTCGGCAACTGCTTCAAGGTAAACCTCAGTTTTTCCTGATCCTGTCACACCCCTTAATAAAGTAGTACTATATGTCCCCATTCGCACATAATCACGAAGTGTATTTCCAGCTATTTTTTGAGCAGATGTTAGCTTTTTTGAGGGAAAATATGGATCAAGTTTAGAATATGGAATATCTCTGGGTGTCTCTAATTCAGAAATAGCTCCCTGAGAAACTAAGCCCTTTATTACTGATATACTTACATTTGCAGCTTCTTTTAGTTCTTTAGCAGTAAATTGCATGTCAGAATTATCTTTGAGAGCATTTAAAACTCTTTCACGAGCTGGCGTCATTCTATCTATAGTTCTATTACCTTTTGCATAAACTATATTCATACTTGGGGGATTAGCTAAGCCAGGAGCACGTGTAGCAAGTTTTAGCATCACATTTAAGGGGGTCAAAGTATATCGACCAGCTCGCAAAAGAAACTCCATCATTTCTGGCTTCATCGCAGATACTTCTAATACGTTTGATATCATACGGATTTTACTTTTGTCATAATCACCCTTTCCAACTCCCCATACTACACCAATTACTTTTCTTGGGCCCAATGGAATTTCCACATAAGAACCTAATTTTACTCCATTTTTAGGTGCTTTATAATCAAGGAATCTATCAATAGGCTGAGTTGTTAATACTGATACTAACTCACCATGCGAGAAAGTTTGAATTGAGTCATGTTTAATTTGATCACTCAATATCTTGTTTCCTCAAAGACTAAAATTTGTTTATATATATTAAAGAGCATACGATAGAATTAACAAGCCCATTACATAACATAAAATAAGAATTAAAAATAAAAATAATGAGAATTACATATGTCAAACATAGATCAAATTAGTGATATTAGAAAACGAATTTTGCAAGATCCAGAAGCTCTTTTAAATGATAGAGAAGTAATGCGAGCATTGATATCCGCAAGTTCATCTAACACCCCAACAAATGTTATTGACTTAAAAAGTGTTGTCTTAAAACGCCTGGAAGGTCGTGTTGAGGAAATTGAAGGACAAAACAGTAATATTATTTCTGCTGCTTATAAAAATATTTCAACAACATTCAGAGTCCATTCAGCTATATTAGAAGCCCTAGAACCAAAAACATTTTCAGAGTTCTTAAATTTTTTAAAAACAGATTGGGCAAATACTCTAAACATTGATACCGCTAGGTTATGCTTAGAGGCACCGTCTATCAGTCAAAATGATATTCCCCAATTACAGATGGAATTTGGTCCAAGCGTTGTTTTCTTACAAGAAGGTGAAATTGATCATTATATTACATTAGGCCAAGATAATGATCCACGTCCTGTAACATTACGCCAGATTAGAAAAGGCGCTTCCAATATTTATAATGATATTGCACCAGAACTTAGGTCTGAAGCATTAATGAAACTAGATTTAGGAGAAGGTAATAGCCCTGGCTTACTTCTGTTAGGATCTACAAATCCAGATCAGTTCTTACCTAATATGGGAACAGATTTACTTGTATTTTATGGATCTATTTTTGAAAAAATTATGCAACGTTGGCTGTTTAATGGTTAATACAGATGGCGGTATAGATTTAATGGAAAATTGGTTATCCAACCTTTCTGCTGTGGGTGGATTGGCTGAAAAAACTATTGATGCATACCGTCAAGACGTTACAACATATATACATTTTATATCGCACCATACTGGAAAGAGACCATCAAAAGTTATTCTATCTAATGTGGATGTAAAGGATATGAGATCCTGGATTTCTCACACACGACGATCTGGATTATCACCACGTTCACTTGCCCGAGCGTTATCAGCAATTAAAAGTTTTTATCGTTGGTTAGGCCATACATATGGAATTTCAACGACTGCTGTTCTTTCAACTCGTTCACCAAAATTTGAAAAGCCTCTACCGCGCCCATTAAAAGAGATAGCAGCAAAAAATCTTATTAATCAAATTGACATTCAATCCGAACATGCATGGATTAATGCAAGAAACGTTGCAGTTATTACACTATTATATGGTTGTGGTTTACGTATATCTGAAGCTTTATCACTAAAATTTGTAGAAACACCTTTGCCTGAAGTTTTGAAAATTATTGGCAAAGGAAATAAAGAAAGAATTGTACCAATTTTACCAATTGCTCAATCAGCTGTAAAAAAATACATAAAATATTGTCCATACTCTTTTTTGCCAAATGACTTTTTATTTAAAGGCGCAAGAGGTGGTCCATTGAATCAGCGAATAATAAGAAAAGTAATGGAGCAAACTAGAATGCAATTAGGTTTACCGTCTTCAGCTTCACCACATGCTATGCGACATTCATTTGCCACACACCTCTTGGAAGCAGGAGGTGATTTAAGAGTTATTCAAGAATTACTTGGACATGCATCGCTTTCCTCAACACAAGCATATACTGCAGTAGACCAAGCTCACTTAATGGAAGTTTACAAAAAATCTCACCCCAAAGCATAAATTAATCGAAAGGTTGAGTTTTTCTTAAACTCCTATATGAAGCCAGAATGACATTACATATCAAAGCACTTTTAGTTCATTATTTAACTGCAACAGGAGCAGTTTTTGCTATGCTAGCAATGCTAGCTGCAGTAGATTCCCGGTGGGATATGATGTTTCTGTGGTTGGTAATTGCGTTTTTTGTAGATGGTATAGATGGACCACTGGCACGTCATTATAACGTAAAGGATAATGCTTCAGAATATGATGGTGTGTTATTAGATTTAATTATTGATTATTTAACATACGTATTTATTCCTGCATATGCGCTTTTTCAGTCTGGCTTATTAGATGGTTGGACAGGATGGGTAACAATAATAATTATAACATTTACCTCTGCCTTATATTTTTCTGATACTAGAATGAAAACAAAAGATAATTCTTTTTCAGGCTTTCCAGGTTGTTGGAATATGTTTGCCGTTGTTGTTTTTGCTACTCATCCAAACTTTTATGTTATTCTTGTCTTTGTAATAATACTTGCGGCTTCAATGTTTACTCCTTTGAAATTTATCCATCCTGTTAGAACAATTAGATGGAGATCAATAAGTTTACCAATAGCAATAATTTGGACAGCGCTTGCTGGGATATCTGCGTGGACGAACTTTAATGCAGGGCCATTTATAACAACAGCACTAGCTATTACTTCTATTTATCTATTATCAGTTGGAATAATTCAGCAGCTTTTCCCATCTAAAAGCGCATAATAATTATTCCAAAAACAATCAACACAGAAGCAAAAATTTTGCTTTTTCCCATTCTTTCTTTGAAGAAGAATACGCCAATAAAAACTGCAAATAAAACTGATGTTTCACGTAGGGCAGCAACTAATACTATTGGGGTAATAGTCATTGCCCAAACTGCTATCCAATAAGCTAATACTGATGCAGATCCAGCTATTAATCCTAATGCCCAAGTAGAGGGTTTTTTGGGTAGAATATTTGACCCTCGCCTAAAAAAAGCAAATATCACGAATACGATTGCATCTAAGAAAAATAGCCAACCAATATAACTTGTAACATTACCAGCAGCCCTAGCGCCAAGACCATCAGTTATTGAGTAGCCAGCTGTCCCAAGAGCTGAGCATAATGCAAATGGAAGTAAGGCTAAAGTTTCTTTATTTCTAAATACACCAAATCCTAATATGAAAATTCCAATGCCAATAAAAATCACTGCAAATATTTCTTTTGAAGATATAGCATCGATTAAGAAAATAGAGCTAAAAACTAAAACAATTATAGGTGCTGTACCGCGTGCAATTGGATAAACTCGACTTAGGTCACCTCTTTCATATGCACTAGTTAAAAATAATTTATACCATAAATGAAAGCAAACTGAAGCAATTAGCCAAGGCCAGGCGTTAGCCATTGGTAGAGGAAAAAATATAACTAAACAAAAACCAATTATACCATGCGCTAATGATAAAAGTACCATCCCTTGAAGCTTATCATTACCAAATTTTATAATAGCGTTCCATGACGCGTGCAATATTGCTGCAAATAATACAGCAATAAATACACTTATACTCATATCATTAACCTAATGCGTCACTACATCGTTGGCAGCAACCATCATGCTTTTGTTGTCCTACATCCGTTGTTGTTTTCCAACAGCGCATGCACTTATCCCCATCAGCTTTCTTGAAAATGACTTCAACATGTGGAACATCATCTAGTACAAAACCTTTATCTAATGGAGCTCCTTCAATTAATTTAATATCGGACGTGATACAAATATCAGCAAATTCAACAGATTCTGATAGATCTTTTAAATTATTTGATGAATTAAAATATACTTCTGGTGCGGCTTCTAGTGAGGAACCAATATTCTTTGCTGTGCGTTCAACTTCAATTGCCCCAGTTACTACGCGCTTTACATTTCTAATTGTTTCCCATTTTGTTGCCAATTCAACGTTCAACCAATCAGATGGAGTTTCTGGAATATCAACTAAATGTATTGATGCATCATTTTCGTTATGACGTTGCAACCATACATCTTCCATTGTGAAGCATAACATTGGTGCAAGCCAAGTTGTTATGCGATAAAATAATATATCAAGCACAGTTCGTGCAGCTTTGCGTCGTTTGCCATCTGTATCATCACAATAAAGTACATCTTTTCTTATGTCGAAATAGAAACTTGAAAGGTCAACTGTTGCAAACTGGAAAACTTGACTGAATACACCCTGAAAATCATAAGCCGCGTAGCCATCTCTGACTACCAAATCAAGTTCGGCTAAACGATGTAAAACCCATTGTTCAAGTTCTGGCATATCGGAATATTCAATTTTTTCTGAATCTTTAAAATCATTAAGATTTCCTAGAATAAATCTCATTGTATTTCGAAGTCTGCGATAACTGTCAGCAACATTCTTTAATATCTCAGGCCCAATTCGTAAATCTGCTGTATAGTCAGCCTGTGCAACCCACAGACGGAGTATATCAGCACCATACTGTTTAATAACTTGCTCTGGAGCGATCGTATTTCCAACTGATTTAGACATTTTCATGCCTTTTTCATCGAGTGTAAAACCATGAGTTAGAACACCTTTATAAGGCGCTCGTCCATTTGTTCCACATGATTGCAATAATGAAGAATGAAACCATCCACGATGTTGATCAGTTCCTTCTAAATAAAGGTCAGCAATGCCATTATCTGCACCATCGTCACGATCTCGCATTACAAAAGCATGTGTAGATCCACTATCGAACCAAACGTCTAAAACATCATAAACTTGATCCCATTCTTCAGGATTATAATCTGAACCTAAAAAGCGCTCTTTTGCTCCTTTTTCAAACCAACAATCAGCACTTTCTAACTTAAATGCCGCCACTATCCGGTCATTAACTGCTTGATCTTGCAGAATGAAATTTGGATCCGTTGGTAAAGCATTTTTGCGTGTAAAGCACGTTAACGGTACTCCCCATGCACGTTGTCGAGACATGACCCAATCAGGACGAGCTTCAATCATTGAGTATAAACGGTTTCTACCAGTTTGAGGCGTCCATTTTACATTATCAATTTCTTTGAGTGCACGTTGGCGGATAGTTTTACCATGTTCATTATTTCCACCAATTTCTTTATCTATTGAAGTAAACCATTGAGGTGTATTTCTAAATATTATTGGTGCTTTGGACCGCCATGAATGTGGATAACTATGCTCAACACGACCGCGCGCTATTATTCCTCCAGCTTCAACTAACTTAGCAATTACTGCGTTATTTGCTTTGCCTTCTTTACCTTTTCTATCAAATACTTCTAGGCCTGCAAAAAATGGGACATGGTCCAAAAATTCTGAAGCCTCACCTACATTGTGGGTCATTCGATCTAACCAATTTCTTTTTACAAAGCATTCATAGTCATCGGCACCATGACTCGGCGCGGTGTGTACAAAGCCAGTTCCCGCTTCATCTGTTACATGATCACCATCAATCATCGGTACATCATATGACCAATATTCATCCATTTCAGAAAGTGGGTGTGAACAAATTGCACCATCCAAGTCTGATGTATGTACATCAGATACACGCTCAAATTTAACAACTCGTGATTTTGTTAATGTTTCTTCTGCTAAAACATCTGCAAAAATGTACTGTTGGCCAGGAGCAGTCCAGCTTTCTTCTTCTGTTTCAATAACTTCATATATTCCATAAGAAATTTTTGGATTAAAGGCGATAGCCTTGTTTGAAGGAATAGTCCAAGGCGTAGTTGTCCAAATAACAACACGTGCGTTTTTTATTTCATCTGGGGCAGATTTAAATTTAAATGGCACCCAAATAGTGTGAGACTTGTGGTTATGGTATTCAATTTCGGCTTCTGCTAATGCTGTCTTCTCAACAGGCGACCACATAACTGGCTTAGAGCCTTGATATAAAGAACCATTCATTGCAAACTTCATAAACTCATCAGCAATAACAGCTTCTGCATGAAAGTTCATGGTTAAGTAAGGATTATCCCATTTACCTGTAATACCTAATCTTTTGAATTCTTCTCGTTGAATATCAACCCAACCTTCAGCAAATTTTCTGCATTCTTGACGTAATTCGATTATAGGAACGTCATCTTTATTCTTGCCTTTTTTACGATATTGCTCTTCAATTTTCCATTCTATTGGTAGACCATGACAATCCCAGCCAGGTATATACCTTGCATCTTTTCCCATCATCTGCTGAGATCTAACAACCATATCTTTTAGAATTTTATTTAATGCATGACCAATATGAAGATGACCATTCGCATAGGGTGGTCCATCATGAAGCACAAAAGAATCTCGTCCTTTTTTCTCCCTTAACTTATCATATATCCCTATTTGCGACCAACGTTCTAACCAAATAGGTTCACGCCCAGGAAGCCCAGCTCTCATGGGAAAGTCAGTTACAGGTAAATTTATTGTATCTTTATATTCAGGCGTGTCAGCACACATATCATGTTCCAGTCATGGAAAATTATTTAAGGGGTTTGTTCGGCGCGAATACTCATACGACTTTTCCCGGCAGATCTTATTTTCAGATCACCGGGCAAATAATTCGAATAGTTATATCAAATACTGCCATCATGTATCTGTTTATAATGTGCAGAAAGCAAAACGTCTAGCATAAGATCATTCGCTTAGACCAAATAATTATAAGAAAATATTTTTATTTTGTTTTTCATTAAACTAATAAAACTTGGCAAATTGTAATTTAACAGGTATCGACAATTTATGCCACGATATGCACTAAAAGTTGAATATGATGGGAAACCCTATCACGGCTGGCAACGTCAGCGGGATGTTCCATCTGTACAGAAAACAATTGAAATTGCTATTTCAAAAATTGCACCTGAAAACCCTGAAATACAAGGCGCAGGAAGAACAGATGCTGGCGTGCATGCAACTGGTCAAGTAGCACATGTAGATCTTAACAAATCTTGGGAAAGTTTTAGATTATCAGAGGCAATAAACCACCATTTAAAACCTGCACCCATTTCAGTCACAAAATGCTCACTTGTAGATAGTGATTTTCATGCGAGATTTTCAGCAAAAGAGCGCCTTTATAAATTTAGACTACTAAGCAGAAGATCACCAGCAATTGTAGATGCCGGCTGGGTTTGGCAAATTCAACATAGTCTAAATATAGATTTGATGAGAAATGGTGCAAAATACCTTATAGGTAAACATGACTTTACAACATTTCGTTCTTCTATTTGCCAAGCTCAAAGCCCTATAAAATCATTAAATGAAATCAGTATACAAGAACATGATTTAAAATGTGGCAAGGAATTCGAATTCACAATAAGAGCTCGGAGTTTTTTGCACAATCAAGTACGTAGCTTTATAGGTACATTAGAGCGCGTTGGTGCTGGTGCTTGGGAACCTGAAAGGGTTAATGAAGCCTTACTAGCAAAAGATAGATCATGTTGTGGGCCAGTATGCCCACCACATGGATTATATTTAGCTAAGGTATCATATGATAATGATATATTTTCTTAATTTATGAATAAATTAACCAAGTTTCAAATCAAACATTAAGTAGTAAAATTTTACCTATATTTTAAATGAATTTACGTTTGCAGATAATGCATAGCGGTAATGCAAATGTGTTTATTGTTTTGTCCAAAAAAAAACCATACTTAAAATCAAAACAAAAATTCAAGAAGGACTTTTAAAATGACATTCGCATCAAGTACAATTAATTTAAGTCAATTAATTCCATCTACAGAAATTTTTTCAACTCTTTGGAAAAATATAAACCAATCACTACAGTCTAGAAAAAAATGCCGTCAAACCATTAATGAATTAAACCAACTAACAAATAAAGATTTGGCAGACATTGGTCTTTGTCGCGGTGATATTAATGCTGTTGCAAATGGTTGCATTGATCATCTTATCAAGCGCGGCGTTAACATAGATCACAGTTATTTTAATTCAGTTGAAATTAAATTAAATTAAAAAGAATAATTACTATGTTACCAACATTAATGAAATTTACTTCTGCGCCCTTATTAGGAATATTTTATGGCTTTGACTCATTCTTTTATTCATTAGGTAAATCACGTGTAACTTCAGAATTAGTAAAAATGGGATACAAAGAAAAGACTATGAATATTATACTTAATAATGTTAAAAATTATAAATAAGTATATTCTTCAAATACCAACTAATCTTAAATCAGGTCGTTGATTGCTTTTAATATTTGTATGCACTGTTAACATATTAATTACTTCTGCTGTTACAAATGATGCAATAACGCTAGGTCTCTTATCTTGGCTTTTTACTGTCCCAATTGGGCATATAAGTTTTTCAGTAGATTTGCCTTTATAATTTTCATTATACCATTTTATAAACTTTGCTCTTTTCGTTCTTGATCCAATCATACCAACATAATTAGCATCAGCCCTATCTAGGGCTGCCGCAGATAATATAAAATCAAGAGAATGGTTGTGAGTAAGAATTACGTATGCACTTCCTTTTGGTGATAATTTAATATCTCTTTCAGGAATAGCACTTAATCTTTTCTCGACACCAGCCTTACACTTTAAAAGTTCAAAACTTCTACTATCAACCAAAATACATTTCACAGGCAAATATTGCAATTGCAAAGCCAAAGCACGTCCAACATGCCCTGCACCCATAATATATACATGCGGTAAATTATTATTTATGTTTTCAAATGCAGCCAATGTTAACTGCATATCTTTTTCAGTCATTATATTTAAATAAACCTCTACTTTACCTCCACAACATTGATCAATTTCTGGGCCAAGCGGAATTTTTAATGTATCATTATTAATCATTTCAGATAACATATTTCTTGCATGATCAATAATTAAATATTCTAATTGTCCACCACCTATTGTTCCCCAAGTATCAGTCTTACTGATGAACATTTTTGTATCTTCATTACGTGGGGTAGAACCATAAGCTTTTGTTAGATTAACTTGAACTATAATTTTATCCCGCAAAAAAAAGTTTTGTAATTCTTTAATGTATTTTGTCATTAGTTTATTAATTCTTGCATTTTTTCTACAGCCATTAATACTCTTTCTGGCGTAGCAGGGGTATCAAGTTTAGGGCAAACCTTGTAATTATTTATACTTGAAATAGCCATTGATAACGCTTCAAGAACTGAAATTCCCAACATAAATGGAGGCTCACCAACCGCTTTTGACCGCTTAATGGTTAGTTCCCTATTTTCTGACCAATCAGCGAGCTCAACATTAAATATACTTGGCTTATCTGAAGCTAATGGAATCTTATATGTTGAAGGTGCATGAGTTTGCAACTTTCCATTATCATCCCACCATAACTCTTCAGAAGTTAGCCAACCCATTCCTTGAATAAAGGCACCCTCAATCTGGCCTTTATCTAAGACTGGGTTTAATGAACAGCCTACATCATGCAATATATCAGTTTGATCAACACGATACTCACCCGTCAATGTATCAATTGAAACTTCAGAACATGCAGCACCATATGCGTAATAATAAAATGGCTTGCCTTTGCCTGCAGCTCTATCCCAATGTATATCAGGAGTTTTATAAAAGCCGGCTGCAGATAACTGAACACGTTCCATATAAGCCATTTTAATAAATTCGTTAAATCTAAAAGCTTCTTTTCCAACATGGACCATATTAGAAATAAATTTAATATCAATTTCTTTTACGTTCCAGTGAGATGCAGCGAATTTTATTAATCTATTTTTGATTTGGTCTGCAGCATTTAACGCTGCCATTCCATTTAGGTCTGTACCTGATGAAGCTGCAGTTGCTGATGTGTTGGGAACTTTTTCAGTTGTGGTTTTGGTGATCTTAATTCTATCAAAATCTACTTGAAAAGCTTCAGCAACAATTTGTGCAATTTTTGTATTTAAGCCTTGCCCCATCTCTGTGCCACCATGATTTAAATGAATTGAACCATCATTATAAATATGGATTAATGCACCAGCTTGATTATACCAAGTAGCCGTAAAAGAAATTCCAAACTTTACAGGTGTTAAAGCTATTCCTTTTTTTAAAATTTTTGAAGATTCATTAAAAGATTTTATTTCATTTCGACGTTCACGATAATTAGCATTTTTCTCTAATTCATTTATTAACTTTGGTAAAATGTTATCTTTTATCTCTTGATGATAGGGAGTTATATTTCGATCTGTTTCTCCATACAAATTTAACTTTCGAACATCTAATGGATCTTGCCCGGTTATAAATGATATTTCTTCTATTATTCTCTCTGCAGCTAAAACACCCTGCGGGCCTCCAAACCCTCTAAATGCAGTATTAGATACTGTGTTTGTTTTCATCGGACGGCTTGAAAGCCTAACATTTGGATAATAATATGCATTATCAGCATGGAAAAGTGCTCGATCTGTAACCGGACCCGATAAATCTGATGAATATCCACACCTAGCTGAAAAAATACTATCAACTGTTTTAATTAGACCATCGTTGTCAAATGTTACATCATAATTAATAACAAAATCATGCCTCTTCCCGGTAGAGGTCATATCCTGATCTCGGTCAGGGCGAAGCTTTACGGCACAGTTCCACTTTTTTGCTGCAATAGCGGCCACAACACAAAACAAGTTCATTTGGCTTTCTTTTCCACCAAAACCACCACCCATTCTACGCACATTAACAGTTACTGCATTATTAGGTATTCCCATTACCTGTGCGACCATATGTTGTGCTTCACTAGGATGTTGTGTCGAACAATGAATGATTAAGTCATCATCTTCTCCAGGAACTGCAAATGCAATTTGACCCTCCAGATACATATGATCTTGACCCCCAATAGCAATTTCTCCCTTTATTTGATTTGAACCTTTTGATTTAATCTTATCAACATTCCCACGTTCTAACTTTAATGGAGCTGTAACGTGTGGATAACCAACATTTTGAGCGCTAGAGATACTTAAAGCGTGAGGTAAAATATCATAATCTATAACAGCCAGTTTAGCAGCATGTCGTGCAATTTTTCTAGTCTTTGCAATTACTGCAAATAATGGCTGACCATAAAATTGAACTGTATCTACTGGAAATACCGGTTCATCATTTTGGCCAGTCGGGCTTATATCGTTCATACCTGGTATATCTAATGTTGTTATAGTTCCAATAACTCCAGGCATTGATTTGACCGCAGTTAAATCCATACTTTTAATAGTAGCATGAGCAACATCTGAGACCCCTAGATATGCATGTAGTGTCCCTACTGGTTCTGTAATATCATCACAGTACTTTGCCTTTCCTGTTACATGCTTTGTGGCGCTTTCATGAATATGATTAGAGTGAGCTGCACCGGAAATTTTTCTGATTAATGTCATTAAATTCCCTCTCTCAAGACGATAATAGTTGGATTGGTTGCGCAGTATTCAAGTCATGCTCAAGAAAAAACCTATGTAAAAGATTACGCGCCACAATCATACGGTATTTTTTAGTAGCACGCCAATCTGAGAGAGGGCTGAAATCTTCATCAAGCATTTTAACTGCTTTATTGAAGGTGTCATTACACCATAGCTTTCCTTGTAAAGAATCCTCAGTGATTGATGCTCGTTTAGGTGTTGCGGCCATTCCACCAAAACAAATACGACAATCTTTTATTAAACCATCTTCAACAACCATAGATATTCCTGCTGCTAGAGTGGATATATCATCTTCTCGACGCTTTGATATCTTGTAGGCAGAATTTAATTGATTACTGACCGGTAAAGGAACTCTTACACTTAAAATAAATTCAGATTGTTGAAGGTTTTGTTTACCATAGTCTATAAAATATTTTTCGAGAGGCAAAACACGGATTTTATTACCTTTACGCAGCACAATTTCCGATTTTAAGGCAATCAACACAGGTGGCGTATCACCTATTGGTGATCCATTTGCAATATTGCCACCTATGGTACCCATATTTCGAACTTGCCAACCAGCAATCCTTTCCCAATAATTCTCTAAAAATGGAAAAAATTTAGATAACCAGCTTTGGATCTCAGAGTATGTGACTCCTGCACCAAACTCTAAAATATCATCTTTTATCTCGATCTTCTTAAGTTCTGCTAAATTACCAATAAATAAGGCAGGTGATATAGAGCGTAAAGATTTGGTGACCCATAATCCAACATCTGTTGCACCAGCAACTATTGTTGCATTTGGTCGGCTCTTTAACATCGCAGCTAAATCATCAATAGTTGCTGGTAAAATTGCTTCATTATCATTTTTGCCAATAACTACACACTTCTTATCTTGAAGATCTGTGAGCTTTGAAGAAATATTTTTTCTTTCTATATTTAAATAATCAAATACTGGTTTTCCAAATTTATTTATAGATAAAGCAGCTTTAATAATTGGCTCATAACCCGTGCATCTACATAAATTTCCTTGAACAGCAATTTCTACATCTCGCTTTGAAGGCGTGGGATTTTCCATCCACAAAGCATATAAAGACATTACAAATCCAGGGGTGCAAAATCCACATTGACTGCCATGATATTCTACCATTGCCTTTTGAACAGGATGTAGATTTTCATTTTTACCAGATAAATACTCAATTGATACAACATGACATCCGTCCAAAGAAGCTAAAAACCTAATACAAGAATTGACTGACTCATACTTAAGTATCCCATTTGTTAATCGGCCAATTAATACTGTACAGGCTCCACAATCACCCTCAGCACAACCTTCTTTTGTTCCAATCATTTGTTGATCCAAACGTAAGAAATCTAAAAGGGTTTGCTCGACTTCAAAATCTATTAATGAAATACTACGATCGTTTAATATAAATTTTATTTCATTACGAATTTTCATTAATATTCCCTTAACTTAGTCCATTCCAAAGTAGATATTAAATATCATAGCCTAGCTAATTACTACTTAAAAGCGTTGCATTGTTTAAATACTTTCAACAAAACGTTGAAAATCTTTAAACAATAAAATATATATGCATAAATCTTTAGGGATATAAAATGGCATATGTAGAGAGTCTCAGAGTATTTGCGCGTATCATTGAGCTTGGAAGCATTACGTCTGGTGGTAGGGATTTACGTTTAACCCCTGCGGTTGCAAGCAAACGCATTAAAGAATTAGAAAAACATCTTGGTGTAAGGCTATTTAATAGAACAACCAGATCACTCACTCCAACTGGAGTGGGGCGGGTGTTTTATAAAGAGGCAAAGAAGGTTCTGGCATCTATAGACTTTGCAGAAAATGCAATATCCCAATTTTCAGACACACCTCGTGGTGTGATTAGAGTTACGGCACCTCTAGGTTTTGGAAGGCGGATTATTGCTCCATTAGTTCCTGGATTTGTAGAAAAGTTTCCAGATACTGAAATAAGAATGCGACTATCTGATCGTAAAGTTAATATTTTAGCTGAAGAATTAGATATGGCATTTTTTATAGGTTCTCCATTAGATTCAAATTTAAAGCTCAGAAAAATTGCAAACTGTAATCGTATATTATGCGCTTCTCCAAAATATCTTTTAAAAATGGGCACGCCAAAATCCCCCAATGATCTCATCAATGGTATTCATAATTGTTTATTATTACGTTATCCAAGATCACCTGAATACTTTTGGACTATAAAAACAAATAATGGGCATCAAAAATTAAATGTTTCTGGAAAGTTTGATGCTGATGATGGTGACGTTTTAACTCAATGGGCATTATCAGGATATGGAATAGTAAATAAACCTTACTTTGAAATACGAGAACATCTAGAAAATGGTAATCTAATTCAAATTTTACCTGAGACACCACCAATATCTTCAATAATTGGCTGCCTTTACCCCCATAAGAAACTGCAAGATCCAAAAATGAGGCATTTCATGAATTATATAACAGAAAAATGTAGTCCACTTATTAAAAGTGAAACTTAGCTCTGGCGTAAAAGTCACAATATAAAATATTAGTTTGTCACTTTAAACCTAGTGCTTTTTTTCGCTTTTCAGTCCAACTCATTATTGTTTGGTCAAAAGTTAATGCCATAAGTGATACACATAATCCCAGAACAAAATTCTTTCCTAAATCTGTTCCTGCTAGTGTTCTTTGCAATTCTTGACCTAAATCCTGGGTGCCAATAAATGCAGCAATAATAACCATAAAAAATGCAAACATAATTGCTTGATTAAAGCCTACAGCCATGGTCGGCAATGCAAGTGGTAATTGAACATTAATTAATTTTTGGAACCGCGAAGCACCTGCCATATCTGCAGCTTCAGTCATTTCTGGTGGAACACCTCGTAAGCCTTCAACTGTATATCTAATCAATGGAACAAGAGTGAAAATCAATATAGAAAATATTACTGCAACATCATTTATACCAAACAACATTATAGCCGGTAGCAAATAAATAAAGCTTGGAAATGTTTGAGCTGTATCACAAAAAAGCAAAATTCTTTTTGACCATTTATCACTTCTTGCAGCACTAATCGCCATAGGCAGCCCAATAAGCATAGCCAAGACTACTGCTGAAATTACAGTATATAGAGTTATAACAGATCGATCCCACCATCCTGTTGATGCTACAAAAGAGAAGAATAAAAACGCATAAATAGCAGGCTTTTTTCCACCTAACCAAAGTGAAAATACAGTTATAAACAATATAAATGAACTGGTCGGCACCCATAATAGTAAATCTCTAAATGGTATAAGTACCTTTGTTATTAAAAACCAACGCAACCACCCTGTTACGGCTTGAACACCATCAATATCAAGAAAACCTTTTATCAAGCCATCAATTTCTTTACCTTTTGAAAAGTGTTGCTTGCGGCCAATTTGGTCAGCAAATTGTACTTCCATGCTGAACAACATAAAGCCAAAGAATGCCACAATAGCAGCTAACAAAAAGAAATGGCGTTCCCACCATGGAGCTCCACGCTCAAAATGTACTGGCTGTTTAACTACCCAAGCTTTTGAAAGCCTGTCTAACATTACAGCAACAAGTACAATCGTAACACCAATTTCAAAAGAACGTCCTAATTTAAAAGAATTCATCATTGCCAAAAGTTTTGCGCCCAACCCAGGCATACCAATAAATGCAGTCAAAACTACCATTGCAAGACAAAGCATAATCACTTGGTTAAGCCCAACGAGAAGCTCCGTACGCGCTGCAGGGATATAAACTTTACTTAGCATTTGGAAGCGTGAACACCCAGCCATTTTTCCTGCTTCAACAATTTCTGGACTAACTTTTTTAAGCCCTAAAGTTGTCATCAAAATCATTGGTGGTATTGCATAAATGATAGTTGCCATTGCTCCCGCAGTTGGTCCTACTTTAAAAAAGATTACGGCAGGAAGAAGGTAAGTAAAAAATGGTAATGTTTGAAGTACTGAAAGCAAAGGCCTGAGAAATTTTTCAAACTTTGCAAATTTCCATGCAGCAATTCCAAGCATTAGACCAATCACAAATGAAACTGGAGCGGCAACAACAAGAACTGATAGAGTTTCCATCGCCAATTTCCATTGCCCAATAAGAGCCGTCCATATAAATGTTCCACCTCCTAGGAGTGCCAATCGCCATCCACCTAAATAATACCCTAACACAGCAGCTGTCGCCGCAATAGAAGACCATGGTAAAGGTCCTAATTTATATCCATTTAGGATAACTGCATAAATGCTAACAATACCTAGAACAATAATTGGAGATATGACTTCATACTTAATTATTAAATAAAGAGCCCCAATTGCGGATAAGCCTAAAAATACCCACATAAATGTTAATTGAGTTTCCTCTCCAATAAAAAAAGTGAAGAGGATTGCAGTGAGAGAAATAACACTTGCAGTTACAACAGCAATTTTTCGTCCATCAATAAAGTATACAAATGCAGTTGCTGGAAATGTTAAAGATACCCAATCAATAGGATTAAAAAAATGAACCCGAGCTCCATAAAATAGATGTGCCATTACTTTAAGTTGGAACTCTAATCTTTCAGAAAAAAATCGAGTTATAGAAGTCATCCAATCTCGATTATTATTAAATCCTTTATCTAACGTTTCAGCGTATTTTGGAATTGCTTCTTCTGGCATCCGATTCAAAAACTCTGGTAAAACTCCAATAATTTTTGCAATTACAAATAAAATACTTAAGGCAAGAAGACTCCACAGAATGGATTTGTCATTAATTATTTTGTATTTATCAGAAATTGAATCTTGCATTATTCATCTCCCAACAAAACTTCCAAAGCTTCTTGCCTATTCATAGTGCCAGTAATTTTTCCACTTTCATTTTGAATAGAAAATTCTTTTCGCGTATCGTTAATTAAAGTTCTTGCTAACTCTTGTATTGTTGCGTTTTCTGATAATGCAGGTCCAGAAATTGATTTCTTATTTCCTGGTTTCATCAAAGTCTTTGCACGAACTACTCGCGCTTTATCTATTTCTTGTGTAAATTTAGCAACATATTCAGTTGCTGGGTTTAGCACAATTTTATCAGGCGTATCACACTGTTCGATCGCACCATCTTTCATTATTGCAATTCTATCTGCAAGCCTAAGGGCTTCATCAAAATCATGAGTTACGAAAATAATAGTTTTACCTAACATATCTTGTAATCGTAGAAATTCATCTTGCATTTCACGTCTTATAAGTGGATCCAATGCCGAGAATGGCTCATCAAGAAACCAGATATCTGGCTCAATAGCTAGCGAGCGCGCAATTCCAACACGTTGCTGTTGACCACCAGAAAGTTCTCTTGGAAAATAATCTTCTCGGCCTTCAAGGCCTACCAACTTTATAACTTCTAATGCACGATCTCTTCTATCATGTTTATTTTGCCCTCTCATCTCTAAAGGGAAAGCTACATTTTCCAAAACAGACCTATGAGGAAGAAGGCCAAAACTTTGGAATACCATACCCATTTTATTTCGACGCAATTCAATTAATTCTTTTTCTTCAAGTGACATAATATCTTGATCATCTATAGCAATCGTCCCGCCTGTAATATCATGTAAGCGTGACATGCATCTCAAAAGTGTGGACTTACCAGATCCTGAGAGGCCCATTATAACAAGCATCTCACCTTTAAATACATCAACAGATACATCTTTGACCCCTGCGATGTAACCATCAGCTTGAATTTCTTCATATGATTTATTTTCTGGGAGATTTTTGAGGTATTTTTCTGGTGAAAATCCAAAAAGTTTCCAAACATTTTTGCAAGATATTACTGGGTTTGAATTTGTCATATTTTCTTTACTCACTTTAAATAAAACCCTGCCCATTTATACAGGCAGGGTTAATAATTTTAATATAAATTACTGAACCTTAGTTAGTCCATGCAGTCCAAATAGCTTCGTTGTTTTCCAACCATTCAGCTGCTGCTTCTTCTGGTTCCATATCATCGATATCAACAAATTTTGCCATTTCAGCAATTTGTGGGTTAGTGAATGAAATCTTTTGTAGTGTTGAATATGCGCCAGGCCATTTATCTTTCATGCCATCCCATGCAGCTTTCTTTAGGTATCCTTTTGCTGGGTTACCACAATCGTATAATGCATTTGGGTTAACACCTACAGATGGATCTTTATCACATCCTTCTACCCATTCTGGGAATTCAACAAATTCACCAGGCCATACTGCTTCAGCAAAGTTTGGTGTCCAGTTAAATACAACAACTGGGCGCTTGTCTTTCTCAGCAGCACCAATTTCTGCCCAAAGTGCAGCAGCCGATCCAGCATTTACAACAACAAAGTCCATTCCTAATGCATCCACACGCTCTTTACCATGTTTCAACCAGTCAACTGGACCATCTAGATAACGACCTTTATCTCCTGTTTCAGCAGTTTTAAATACATCAGCACAAGCGTTTAACGCTTCCCATGATGGTAGGCCAGGACATGCTTCTTTTGTCCACATTGGATACCACCAGTCTTCTCTTGTAACTGCGTTGTGATCACCCGCGTCATGTAATCCACCTTTTTCAAGAGCAGCACGGAATGAAGCGCCAAAGGCACCTTCCCAAACTTCAAGTTCAAGAGCTACATCACCCATGCGAACTGATTCATAAACAGCTTGGCTGTCTGTAGTTACAAATTCTACTGCATTGCCCATAGATTCAAAAATCTGACCTACTACGTGGCTCATTACAATTTGAGATGACCAGTTGTGCACAGGAATGACAATTGGGTCACTGCTATCTTTTGCAGAAACAGAAAGTGGCAAAGCCATCATTGCTGTAGCTGCTAATGTTAAAGTTAATTTTTTCATTTATTCCTCCGAGTTATATAACGGACGTTGCCGCAATAAATTGATAGTTTTGTTAAATATGTTGTTCCATTTATTTTTTGATTGGAAATATAGTAATTGTATTGTTAGTATTTTTTTCCTATCAATCAAGTTTTTTTATTCATAGGGGCGATTTTTTTCACATTTTTATATAATTTAGGTGGTTTAAGTCGCTTTTGTGTGCAGTTTTGACGTTAAAAGTTTTTTTTGATGTAAAATTATACAATTTATTGATATATTTTCTGTCTCTTATACACATCTGACGCTGCCGACGA
>OJFS01000027.1_pt1 | contig 96059 bp, 103 predicted proteins | sample 1594231 | NCBI WGS metagenome assembly OJFS01 (sample SAMN05416847, study PRJEB24817) | seawater metagenome | isolation source: Sea water | place: Canada:Atlantic | collected 2013-07
TCTACACCTCTCTATTCGTCGGCAGCGTCAGATGTGTATAAGAGACAGCTTCGAACCTTCGTATTTATTGCTCTAATTTTATTATTGAGTCTTATTGTCTCAAAGTTATTTAGCTTCGATACGGCAATTATTTTTTTTGTTATTACTTTAATTTTTTATCTCATTTCTCATATTTTTTGGATAAATGAGTTATCGAAATGGCTCGATAAACCTAAAGCTACTCAGATTCCTGATGGAAAGGGTATCTGGCAAGACATATTTTCTAAAATATACAAAAATTATAGATTCGATACTAAGTCAAAAAAAGATCTCACTACCGCAATGGAGCAGTTTGTTCAGGCAGCAGATGCACTCTTAGATGGTGTAGTTTCCTTAAATGAGTCTAACGAAATAATTTGGTGCAACAAAAGAGCACAGTTGATGTTTGGGATACACGCAAGAAAAGATTTAAATAAACCTATTCAACATATTTTTAGGAATTCAGAATTTAAAAAATACCTTGACGATGAAAATTATGAATCTCCTCTTCAAGTTGACACTGAAAACTATATTAATCATATCGAAGTAAAAGTAATCCCTTTTGGAAGATATCAAAAACTTCTTACAGCACGAGATATATCATCAATGCTTAAAAATGAATTAGTTAGGAAAGAATTTGTATCTAATTTTACTCACGAATTAAAAACACCACTCACCGTGATTTCAGGATTTATCGAAACACTAGACCAGCCAAAAAACAATCTTTCTGAGGATACAAAAAAAATATTTACGCTTATGAGCGATCAAGCAAATAGAATGAAGGACCTAATAAATGATTTATTATTACTATCAAATATTGAAGCAAGTCTAAATAAAAATAGATCCGAAAAAATTTCTGTTAAAAGATTGTTTGAAAATATTAAGATAACTTCAACCAAACTTAACAAAAAAAAACATAAGATTAAATTTGATATTGATAAAGAATTAAATATTTATGGATCAAAGAGTGAGATTCAAAGTGCATTTACAAATCTAATAAGTAATGCTATTCGCTATACGCCTGAAAAAGGAAATATTCTTATAACGTGGCATCTTATAAATAACTTACCAATTATGGAAGTAACAGATAGTGGAGTGGGTATACCAAAAAATAAAATTAACAGGATCACTGAACGTTTTTATCGAGTAGACGACGATAGAAGTAGGTCTACCGGGGGCACAGGGCTTGGCTTGTCAATAGTAAAGAATATTATGTTACAACATCAGGGTCAACTAGAAATATCAAGTGAGTTGAATAATGGAAGTACCTTTAAGCTAGTATTTCCCAAAGATAGAATTATAAAATCTACATGAGAAGATTTTTTTTAATTCTATCTTTATTTTTAATTGGGTGTAATTCGTCATTAGAAAGAAAAGATTCTACGCAATATGATAAAGGCTCTCTCAATCAGCTTACAAAAACTGACTTTGATAGGATGGCTGATTATGAAATTAAAGAAAATACAGAAAGTTTAAAAATTCTTGCTCTAAAGTTTTATAAAAGAAATCCAGTGGAGTTGAGGAAAACAACGTCAGATAGTCCTGAAGTTACAGTCAACTGGCTATTTACAAGTCAACATAATTGGAAATTCAAAGAGATTAATGATGCTCAAGGAATTGAAGCCCTTAATCAGGTTTTTGACGAAAATTTTAAGGGAGACAGAGTGCTGTCACTTATTACTGGTTTATACACCATGCTAATAATAGCTCATGACAATCAAAAAGAATTTGATATGTTTGATTCTCTTGACCCTCAGCTAATTTACAATGCAGCTCGTAATGTTGAAGTTATTGTTTGGCGATTATCGACAAAAAAGAAAAAAAATGGAGAACTATATCTTGTTACAAACGAAATTAATAGTGATTTTCAAAACCTATCATTTGAAAGAGAGTTTGGGAAAATTATTGGAAGAACAGATTATTTTGCTTATGTATTATCTGAAAAAAAAGAACGCTACATAACAAGAGCCATTCAAGGGACTACGTTAAATATTTTATTACCATTTCTATAATAATATTTTTTCGATGCCCCCTTTTGTTGCCTTATCAACATAGTCTTCAAGCCAATCTTCACCAAGATTATACTTAGCTAATTCAACAACAATATAATCGGCAGTTGTTTCAGTGTCATCTCCATAGCGTTGAAGTCCCTGAAGGCATGATGGACAGGATGTTAGAATTTTGACTGGTTTCGATCCCTTATTTGGATTAATAGGTAACTCTGAAATTCCTTTTTGAATTTCTTCTTGTTTTCTCAATTTTACCTGTGAGGCTATATCTGGCCTAGTTGCTGCAAAGGTTCCAGACTCACCACAACATTTATCGTTCAAAGGTACCGATTGATTCATTAAAGCGTTTGTTACTTCAGTTGGCTCATAGGTTTTCATTGGGCTATGGCATGGGTCATGATACATATATTGCTGACCTGAAACTCCATCCATCTTAATATTTTTTTCCATAAGATACTCATGAATATCTAAAAGCCGACATCCAGGGAATATTTTTTCAAATTCATATTTTTGTAACTGATCCATGCAGGTGCCGCAAGATACAATTACTGTCTTAATATCTAAGTAATTTAGAGTGTTCGCAATTCTATGGAACTGAACTTGATTGTCCGAGGTAATCTCTTGACCCTTAGCTTCATCTCCTGACGAAGTCTGAGGATATCCGCAACATAGATATCCAGGGGGAAGTACAGTAATAGCTCCTACTTCAAATAGCATAGCTTGTGTTGCGAGGCCTACTTGAGAAAATAATCTTTCGGAACCACAGCCAGGAAAATAAAAAACGGCATCTGATTCATCATTCGTTTTACTTATATTTCTTATTACTGGTACTACTTTGTCATCTTCAATACCTAATAAACCCCTAGATGTTTTTGTTGGCATATTTTTAGGCATTGGTCTATTCAAAAAATGTATTGTTTGAGTAATTACATTAGGCTTTTTTACACTGGAAGCAGGTGTATTTTTAGTAAAATTTATAAGGTTTAATTTTTTAAAAATGCTATGCCCCCATCGTTGCATTTTATAGCCATAGTCAACCAATACCTTTCTCATTATTTTAATTGTCAAAGGATCTTTTAAATTAAGATAAGTCATTGCAACAGAGTTACCAAGATTGAAATTTTTTTTGCCCTGTTCTGTTAAAAAGTTTCTCATTGCAATAGAGACTTCTCCATAATCTATATCCACTGGACATGGAGCTAAACATTTATGGCATACCGTACAGTGATCAGCAACATCATTAAATTCATCAAAATGCTTAATTGAAATTCCTCTTCTAGTTTGCTCCTCATATAGAAAAGCTTCAACAAGCAATGATGTAGCTAAAATTTTATTTCTAGGACTATAAAGTAAATTAGCTCTTGGGACATGAGTTGCGCATACTGGCTTACATTTTCCACATCGTAAACAATCACTTATGGAATCTGCAATGGAACCAATAGCAGACTGATTCATAATAATTGATTCTTGCTCTAATAATCCAAAACTTGGGGTATATGCATTCATCAGCCCTGAGCCAGGTAACAATTTACCCCTATTAAAGTTTCCATTAGGATCGACCTTATTCTTATATTCAGCAAAGGTATTTATAGCTGATGGTTCCAAAAATTCCATTTTTGTTATTCCGATACCATGCTCTCCAGAAATAACACCGTCTAAACTTTTTGCTAGATCCATAACACGAGCAACAATTTTTTGCGCTTCTTGCATCATTTCATAATTGTCAGAATTAACAGGGATGTTTGTATGTATATTACCGTCGCCTGCGTGCATATGAAGTGCCACAAACAGCCTTGATTTCAATACCTCCTGATGTTTTTTATAGATGAGCTCTCTTATTTCTATGTATTCTCTTCCAGTAAATATATCTTCTAAAGGCTTTTTTAACTCACTCTTCCAAGAAATTCTTAATTTATGAGTCTTTATTAGGTCCAAGATAGTATCCTCAACAAAATGCTCAGATAACTCTTGGAACTCATTAGCAGTTTTATCAAAATTATTTAAATAACTTTGCCATTTATTTTTCACAGAACCGAGAAGCTTAAGTGCTAATCTTTTCTTATTTTCTAGAGCCTCTTCATCAAAGTTATTTTTTATATCTCTTAGCAAACTAAAATTAAATAAATTATCTAACTCTTCAATTAGCCTTAATTTATTACGAATAGATTGTTGAATATTTATTTTTTCAATTTCATTAGCATATTTTCCTAAATTAGGTAATGGGATAACAACATCTTCATTTATTTTGAATGCATTTGTATGCTTTGCAATTGCTGCTGTTCTGGCTCTATCCAACCAAAATCTTTTCCTCGCTTCTGCCGATACCGCTATAAACCCCTCTCCATTTTTTATATTTGCAATTTGAACAACTTTTGAAGCAACTGCACCAAGTTCACTTTCATCATCGGAAGCAATATCTGCAATTAAGATCATTTTAGGTTTTTCTAACCTAGTCGCTTTTGTAGAGTAGCCAACAGCCTTTATATACCTATCATCTAAATGTTCAAGACCTGCCAAATACACATCATCAAAACCTTTTAAGTATTCTGTAATTTGAACGATAGAGGGAACTGCATCACTCACACTTCCAAAAAATTCTAGACATACAGTTCTAATATGCTGAGGCATCTTATGGAGAATAAACCTTGCTGAAGTAATTAAACCGTCACAGCCCTCTTTCTGTACTCCCGGTAAACCACTTAAAAATTTATCGGTAACATCTTTTCCTAGCCCAGCTTTTCTAAAGTTTGCTCCTGATATTTCAAGTATTTCTGGATTCTTCTTAGGATTAATACCATTTTCGTCAAATTTAGTTATCTGAAATTTAACTGTTTCAGTTTCATGTACTTTACCAAGATTATGTTCCAATCTTTCAATTTCAACCCAATCTCCGTTTGGATCAACCATCTTCCATGATGCAAGATTATCAAGAGCCGTGCCCCAAAGAACAGCTTTTTTTCCACCAGCGTTCATAGCCACATTTCCACCTATACATGAGGCATCAGCAGAAGTCGGGTCTGTGGCAAATTCTAGACCTGCGTTAGATGCAATTTCCATTGCCCTTCTTGTCACAAGGCCTGCGCCACAATGAATTGTTGGGACTGTTTGACTGATTCCAGGTAGGTTTTTGATTTCGACTTTACTTACACTATCTAACTTTTCTGTATTTATAACTACTGAGTGCGAAACTAGGGGGATCGCCCCTCCCGTATAACCAGTTCCCCCTCCTCGAGGAATTATCGTTAAGCCTAATTTAATGCAAGCCTTTACAATATAAGCCACTTCAGATTCAGTATCAGGATTTATAACTACAAATGGTAACTCTACACGCCAGTCAGTTGCATCGGTTACATGGGAAACTCTTGCTAAGCCATCAAATTGGATATTGTGTTTTTTAGTAAATTTCTTTAATCGAGAGATAACTTTTTTTCTTAACTTCTTAACCTGCTGAAACTCTAACTCAAATTCATCTATTGCAGTCCTCGCAGCTTTAGTTAATTGCGCTACCTTCATGTTACCGAAACTTCTATCTTCAATACCCTGAACCCTGTGGCGCATTGCTTTCAGAAGCATGTTTAATCTTTTTTTATTTTCTAACAGGTCATCTTGAAGGTAAGGATTTCTTTTCACAACCCATAGATCACCCAAAACTTCAAAGAGCATTTTTGCAGAACGCCCCGTTTTTCTCTCAGCTCTTAACTCTAAAATGATATCCCAGATATCATGGCCAAGAAAACGGATAACAATTTCTTTATCTGAAAAAGAGGTGTAGTTGTAGGGGATTTCTCTTAATCTATTAGATGAAGAGGGTGAAAGCTTTGCTAATACAGATGATAGGGGTGCGTTCATTTATCACAGTCAATTTTAAGTCATAAGAATACCATGCAGAGATGAGCCATACAAAGTGTTAATTACTTTCAGTTACTTTCATAAGATATGAGAGAATAGAAGTAAGAGTAATTAAGAGTAATTAAAGTTCATGCTTTGGATTAAATCTTTTCATATCATTTTTATGGTTACCTGGTTTGCAGGCTTATTTTATCTTCCAAGATTGTTTGTCTACCACTCAATGGCCGTTGATAAAATTAGTATTGATAGGTTTATTATTATGGAAAGAAAGCTTTTGTATGGAATTATGACGCCAGGCGGAATACTTACAATTGCTTTTGGTTTTTGGTTGATGTTTCAATATAACTATTCAGGGATATGGTTGTATCTTAAAATACTCTGCGTATTTATCTTAAGTGTTTATCATTTGTATTGTTTTAAATATTTTTTTGCTTTTAAGGAGAATAAAAATAAACATAGTCATATTTTTTTTAGGTGGTTTAATGAATTACCTGTAGCATTTCTTATTATTATTATTTTATTAGTGGTATTCAAACCTTTATGAAAAACATCTTAATTTCTGGGTCATTAGCGTATGACTCCATCATGGTCTTCCAAGATTATTTTAAAAATCATATTCTGCCAGATCAAATCCATAAACTAAGTGTTTCTTTTTTCGTTCCTGAACTTAAAAGAAATTTTGGTGGAACAGCAGGGAATATTGCCTATAATTTATCTTTGCTTAATTCAAGCGCAATTATAATGGCAACCGTTGGGGAGGATTTCAGCGCTTATGAAAAACGATTAAGTAAATTTGATATTGTGCAAGATTACATCAAAGTAGTTTCGGAAAGTTTAACTGCTCAAGCCTATATCACTACCGATCTAGACGACAATCAAATTACAGCTTTTCATCCAGGTGCGATGATGGAATCACACCAAAACAGTATTTCAAGTGTTACAGAAAAAGTTGATTTAGTAATAATTGCACCATCAGGAAAAGAGGGAATGATAAAACATGCTCAAGAATGTTCTGAAAAAAAAATCCCTTTCATTTTTGATCCGGGTCAAGGCCTTCCGATGTTTGATAAAATTGAATTGAATGCCTTTATAGATCAAGCTACTTATATAGCTGTCAATGATTATGAAGCTGAGCTACTTATGAAAGTTTCAGGTCTGAGTATCAGCGAAATTCAAAAAAAAGTTGAAGCTTTTATCATTACAAAGGGGGCACATGGCTCTGAAATTTATTGTGATAATAAGATTACTATTGCGCCAATAAAAGCAGAATCCACTATAGATCCAACTGGATGTGGTGACGCTTATCGAGCGGGTTTGCTTTATGGTATTTCAAATAAATTTAGTTGGGAGGATACAGGGAAACTTGCCTCGGTTATGGGAAGCATAAAAATTAAAACACAGGGTGGGCAGAACCATAACCCTTCACTTTCAGAAATCGAAGGGTTATTTGGTAAAAAACTAATTTAGATCTTTTTTATTAATTTCAACCGAAAAAGTATTATTGCCCTCTACACACAAAGCCGTAAGTGTTTTTCCCCATACACATGCCGAATCAATTGAAGTGCCATATTGATGATTAAAAATCTCTATTGCTGACCAATGTCCTGAAATTATTTTTTTATCTCTTTTAAATTTAGACTTAAAACTAAACCACGGCTTTAAGTGTGCTGGGAGATTATTCAAGGTTCCATTGTATGTAAAATCTAGTGATTGATCTTTATTTAGGCAGCGCATACGCGTGAATGCATTTATAGAAAATCTTATTTTTTCCTGACTACTTAACTCTTCTCTCCATATATTGGGTGTATTTCCATACATATTTTTAAAAAAATTCTCTGGATCAGACTGCATTTGCAAACACGTATCATTAGCATTTTTATAAGCACCCTCAACTGACCAACTTGGGTGTATGCCAGCATGAACGAGAGTAGCTTTTTCGTCTAAAAACATTAATGGCCAGGTTAAAACCCATTCAACTAATTTATTTATTTCTTTAGATTTAAGCAAAGAATTTAACGTATCTGTTTTATTAAGGCTTCTTTGATTAAAAGAAATCGCTAAAAAATGCAGATCATGATTGCCTAAGACAAATTTGATATTTCTTTGATTTTCGTAACACCAGGAAAGCGTTTCTAGTGAAAATTTACCTCGATTTACAATATCGCCAACAAACCAAAGCTCATCCTTAGTTGAATCAAATGGTATTTTTTCTATTAAATCTAGAAGCGAGTAATAGCAACCTTGAACATCACCAATAGCGTAGGTTGCCATTTAGATTCTTAGTGCCTTACAAACTGCCACCTGATGAATTTGCCATCCAAACTACGGCTGCAGCAACTTCTGCGTCTGAAAGGGATGTATTACCCCCTTTAGCAGGCATGACTCCAATACCCTTTATTGCATTGTTTACAAGCATTTCTTTGCCTTGAGCGATTCTTGGTGCCCACTGTTCTTTATCTCCAATCTTAGGTGAATTCATCATTCCGCTTGAATGACACAGCGCGCAATTCTTTTGTGCAATTTTTTCTCCTGATATGCTGCCGCTATCCCCAGTTTTCTCTGGAGTTGCCTGAGCCACCTTAACTTCTGCTACTGGTTTTACATCAGCCTCAGCCACCCTTTCCTCGACCACTGTATTCTCAACTACCTTTGGTGTAGGTTCAGGGCTATCTTTTTTTGTCGCTGCCACAATAACAACCATTGCAAAAATAAAGCTACCTACAACAACGCCCACAGTTTCTAGAATACTTTTTAAATGACTGTTTTCTTTACTCATAAAAACCCTCTCTTACTAAATTAAAAGTTAAATAAAAATAAATTTATAGTAGTGATCGACTAAAAAAGCCGTAAATATTAAACTCAGATATAAAATCGAATAATTAAATATTTTTTTTGATAGTTTATCAGAATAATTCCTGTACAACACAACAACATAATAAAGAAATATTGCATTTAATATTGTTGCAAAAAATAAATAAATAAGCCCTGCCATCCCAATACTAAAAGGCATCATAGTAACTATTGCCAAAATTATTGTATATAAGACAATATGTAATAAGGTGAATTTTTCACCATGCGTTACAGGTAACATAGGTATACCAACTTTGGCATACTCTTCTCTTCTATATAAGGCTAAAGCCCAAAAATGGGGTGGTGTCCAACAGAATATTATTAGGAAAAGTATCCACGCTTCTGGTGACAGTTGATTGTTGACTGCAGCCCAACCTAATACAGGTGGCATTGCTCCAGAAGCTCCACCAATAACAATGTTCATAGGAGTGGCAGGTTTTAAGAATACTGTATAAATGGCTGCGTAAGCAAAAAAAGTAATTAATGTTAGCCACATTGTGAGAAAATTTACAAAGAAGAAAAGGACAGCTAATCCGGTGAGACCGACTATGGATGCCAAAATGAATGTTTCTTGCTGAGAAATTTTACCTGTACCTAGGGGTCTAGCTCGAGTCCTAGCCATTTTCACATCTATGCTTTCTTCAATCAGGCAATTGAATGCTGCCGCAGCGGCCGCCACAAAACCTATTCCTAAAATGCCTGAAAATAAGATATCCCATGGAACCATTCCAGGTGTACTTAAAAACATCCCGATAACTGCTGTAAAAACTATGAGTAAGTTAACTCTCAATTTACATAAAATCAAAAAGCTTTTTATCTTTTTTCCGTTTATTTGAAAACTTCTATTTTCAAGTGTTTTAGTCATACATTGGTGTAATTCTTGAATTAATAATCACCGTTATTATAACCAATAAAGCAGCGCCGAGGTTATGCATTGTTGCTAGGGCTAATGGCAGATGGAGTAGTAAAGTTAATATACCAATAATAAGCTGAAAACCTATAACGATTACAAGGAGGTTTCTATATAAATTACATGACTTCAACTTAGTCAACAAATAAATAATGTATAAAAAATAGGAGACAAAGATAAAAGCCCCCACTCTATGCACCCATTGGATTGCTTGAAGTGCCTGAAGGGTTAAAGCTTCCCCTTCGGAAGTTAAACCCAATTCTCGCCAGAGAGAGAAGCCATTACTAAAATCCATTGGTGGTATTAGCTCCCCATGGCATGTTGGGAAATCAGTGCAAGCAAGTGCTGCATAATTTGTACTTGTCCAGCCTCCTAGAAAAATTTGAAAGAATAAAACTACCAAAGAAAATCGTATTAATTTTTTGGAGGTAGGATTTAAACTAATTAATGTATCACTTACTGTACCCCAATGACGATGTGCAATATAAGTCAATAATCCTAATGTTGTCATACCTCCAAGCAAATGCAATGAGACTATGATCGGCATTAAAAGCTCTGTTACCGTCCACATGCCCAACATCCCCTGTGCAATCACAAGCCCCAATAACCCATAAACAAGTGATGGTTTTACCTTAATCTCATCTTTGTTCCTATACGCTAAGAAAGCTAAAGATAAAATTATAAAACCTAGAATAGTTGCTATATATCGATGAATCATTTCAATCCACGCTTTTTTATTATCAATATTACTTTCAGGATAATTAGCTTGAGCTTTTTCGATCGCTGCTTCGCTCTCCGGGACCGTTAAGGTTCCATAACAACCTGGCCAATCAGGGCAACCAAGACCTGCATCTGTCAACCTTACATACGCACCAAATACAACAACACACAAGGCAAGTATTGTAGCGCCAAGTACTAAATTTTTGAACCAAACCATATAAATCCCCTCATTAAATAAGTGCATATCCAGTTATAATAAGTATTCTAAAAATAATAATAAAATTTCAATTGAAAAAAAATAAAATCATATCAATATTGTTAATTACTTTTGTTGCTATCCTTTTATTTGTAAGTCTGCAAGACCCTTCTATCAAAGGTCTTAATATGACCACAATTAATGGCGAGACAATTACTTCAGAACAGCTGCTGGGTAAAGTCACACTTATTAATTTTTGGGCTACTGATTGCCCAGGTTGTATCAATGAAATGCCTGACCTAGTTAAAACCTATAATCAATATAAAGATCAAGGCTTGGAGGTCATTGCTGTGGCAATGTTCTATGATCCCCCAAGTCGTGTTATTAGCTTTACTAAAAACAATAATCTTCCATTTCCCGTCGTACTCGATAGTAATAAAGAAATTATGAGTAAGTTTAACAATATCAAGCTCACCCCAACGTCAATCGTTCTTGATAAAAATGGCTATGTGATAAACACCATTGTTGGGGAAATTGATTTTAACGAATTTAATAAAACCCTTACAAAATTTCTAAATTAATTTACTTCTGATTTTTAATAAGTCTCTCAATATCCTTAATAGTTCCCATAGGATTAGCATCTGACTTATATTTCATCATCAAAAAGCCAAATGGGTCAATCAAGTACGTCCCACGCCTATCAAATCTCGGATAATCTTCAAATTTTTTAATAAGCCCTTCATAGCTTTTACTTTTAGGATCAATATATTTCTGTCCATTAAATACATCAGAAAATTTTTCCCAAGACTGAACTTTCCTTGAAACCAAAAGGCGGTCAACCTGATCCCTATCCTTCCCCAAGGCAAGTCTAATTTGCCTTACTTGATATAATTTGTCTTCACAAAATTGATTGCATTCTGAATCGACAAAAAAAACCAATGTCCATTTCTCATTTATTGATGAGATTGCACCATTCTTAATATCGTAAACTTCCAATTCTCCCAATGGGATAACTGGGGAAATAATTTCTCCCTTCTGAGTGCCTCCATCTTCTTTTTTAAAGTCAGTAAAGAATACTAAGTACCAACTTACTAAAATAGGTATCATAAATATTGAAGCGACCCCTAAAAGGACCAGCCTCGCCCTTAACTTTTTATTTACCATTTGATTTCCTTGTCAGACTAAGTCTTATGAAAATAATTAATAGAGTAATGGCAAATGCAAACCATTGAAAAGCATAACCATAATTTTTTTGTGAGTCGGGTGCTGGTAATTTAAAAATTCCATATAACTCCTTATCAATAATTGGATCTAAATAGATCATATAAGGCATTACATTTGCTGAAAAAAAATAGTTTAACTCTAATATATCAAGCCTTTGAAACCTAAAAATTTGCGAATTGAGCGTCTCAATATTGTTTTTACCTAACTTTATTCCACTTACCGGAAAACCTGCGACATGACCCAAAAGCAACCTTTCTCCAACAATCTCATTAATAATAGGTAGCATCTCTCGGTTTTTTAAGTTTGGGTGCCAGCCTCTATTAACCAACACTATAGAGTCTGAACCTTTAATTTTAAAGGGCGTGATAATATTAAAGCCAGCAATTTGATTAAATATTTGATTATCTAGGATAATATTTTGTTTATTTATAAAAGAGCCCTTAAACTCAACTTTTCTCCACAAAAGGCTTGATTTTTCATCAAGCACATTAAATTTATCAAGAACGATAGGCGCTTCTTGTTGTCTATCGGTATAATTTGTATTTATATTATTCTTTTGATCGGCTCTATCAATTTGCCAGAATCCTAAGATAATAAATCCACAGAATGTTATTACAAACATTGATGTAGGAAATAGTTTAAATTTAAATTTATAGTTTTTTAAAAGCACATTTATCCTTGGGAGATTATTTTGGAAGCCGCATCTATATATAAATACATCGTTATTCTTCTTCTTGTATTAATTTTACTTTCCCTTACAAAAGGTTTACATTTCTTAATTAAGGATGACGATAAATCTTTTAATATGGTCAAGTCTTTAACCGTAAGAATTGTCTTATCTATTTTATTATTTATCTTATTGTTTTTTGGCTTTTACATGGGCTGGTTATCCCCAAACCATACATAAAAAAAGGCTATCTACTGATAACCTTTTTTTTCAATTGCCTCTTAAATCCAATATACGAAAATAAATAAACCAAGCCACACTACATCAACAAAGTGCCAGTACCAGGCAACTGCTTCAAATGCAAAATGATCTTTTTTGCTAAAATGTCCTTTTAGTGATCTGTACAAAATAATAGCTAACATTAATGCGCCCATACTTACATGGAAACCATGGAACCCAGTCAACAAATAAAATGTTGATCCGTAAATCCCACCTTTCAATGTTAAATCAAGCGCTTGATGAGCATGAACGTACTCATAAATTTGAAATCCGAGAAAAACAATACCTAAAAGTACTGTCGCAGCTAACCATGTACAAAGTTGTTTATTATTATTTTTTTGTAACGCCCAGTGAGCTAATGTGACCGTTACGCCACTTGATAAAAGCAATGTTGTATTTAGTGCAGGAACCCCGAATGCTGGTATCACACCAGTGTATTCAGTGTACCTTGATGGATCTGGCATTACATTCATAGGCCACGCAGCTTGAAATGCTGGCCATAAAAATTCATGGGTTCCATTATGACCTCCATTACCTTCTCCACTTAACCAGGGAATAGAGAACTCTCTTGCGTAATATAAAGCCCCAAAAAATGCTGCAAAGAACATGACCTCAGAGACGATAAACCAACCCATACCCATCCTGAAACTCACGTCAACCTGCTTACTGTATTTTCCAGCTAGACTTTCTTTTATAACATCTTTGAACCAACCATAAAACATGTAGGTTACTAAAGCTAGGCCAACAAAAAGTATATGCTTACCAAAACTTCCATCGTTAAACCAAACAGCACCCCCTAAAAAGGTGGTAAAAATCGCCAATGTTGCAATTATTGGCCACTTACTGCCATCTGGTACATAGTAAACCTCTTGAGATGCCATAATTTTTTCCTGTTTTTGTTTATTAAATAATTTATTAGTTAACTGCTACTTTTTTTGCCCTAAAAAATGTGTAAGACAAGGTTAAAGCAGTAACATCCTCTGGTAAATCTTTATCAACTTCAAACCTTACAACCATTTCTTTTACTTCACCAGGTTTTAGTAATTGGTTTATAAAACAAAAGCATTCAGCTTTTTTAAAATATAATGATGCAATCTGAGGGGAGACACTTGGTATGGCCTGTCCTGTCACATTCCCATTATATAAATTCTCAACAACATATGTCGCTTCATAAAATTTGCCTGGGTGCACTTTCATCGTCTTAACATTTGATTTCAATTTCCAAGGCAGATCACCATTAATATTTGAATCAAACCTTATTTTCACAATACGATCAGTTTTATATTCTTCTTTTACTTCACTTTCTACAACACGAATTGTTTTGCCATTTAACCCAGTAATTTTACAAAAAACGTCATACAAAGGGACCATAGCATAACCAAAACCAAACATAAGCACTGTTACTATAAACAGCGTGATGACCGTTTTTTTTGTTCCGTTATTAGTCATTAATAGCAAACACTAAAACGAATAAGCCATAAAAAGAACAGGCCATTACCCCTAGGATAATGGCTAGTCGCTTATTTTTTTTATTAATCTTTGCCTTCGTATTAGACGATTTCATTAACCGTTTTCAAGCATTTCTTTTCTAATTTTAGGCGGTGTTTCAAAGGTATGGAAAGGTGCTGGTGAAGGTACTGTCCATTCAAGACCTCTTGCTCCCTCCCAAGATTTTGCTTTCGATTTTTTACCCCCCAATGCACATTTAATAACAATGTAGACAAATAGTAGCTGTGTGAGGCCATAAGCAAAGCCGCCGATACTTGATATCATATTAAAGTCAGCAAACTGGATATTGTAATCCGGTATTCTTCTTGGCATACCTGCGAGCCCTAAGAAGTGCTGAGGGAAGAAAAGGACATTAGCTGCTATGGTAGAAAGCCAAAAATGTATTTTCCCTAGTCTTTCGTCATACATATACCCGGTCCATTTTGGTAACCAATAGTAGACTGCTGCCATCAAAGCAAACACAGCTCCTGTGAGTAAAACATAATGAAAGTGAGCTACAACAAAATATGTATCGTGATACTGAAAATCAACTGGAGTGATGCCAAGCATCAAGCCTGAAAACCCACCAATAGTGAATAAAATTACGAAAGCTATTGCAAAGAGCATAGGTGTCTCAAAAGTCATTGCCCCTTTCCACATCGTTGCAACCCAATTAAACACTTTCACTCCTGTGGGAACAGCAATTAACATTGTTGCATACATAAAGAACAACTCTCCTTTAATTGGGAGACCAACAGTAAACATATGATGCGCCCAAACAAAGAATGAAAGAATTGCTATCGAGGCTGTCGCATAAACCATTGAGGCATAACCAAATAATGGTTTTCTTGAGAATGTTGGGATAATTGAAGAAACTATTCCAAAAGCTGGTAATGCTAGGATATATACCTCAGGGTGTCCAAAGAACCAGAAAATATGTTGAAACAGTACAGGATCTCCACCCCCTGCAGCGTTAAAGAAACTCGTTCCAAAGTATTTATCTGTAAGAAGCATTGTTACTGCCCCTGCTAAAACTGGTAACGAAGCAATTAGTAGGAATGATGTAATCACCCATGTCCAAACAAATAGAGGCATTTGCATCAATGACATACCAGGTGCTCTCATATTAAATACTGTTGCAATAATATTAATGGCCCCCATTATTGATGAGATGCCTAAAAAGTGAATAGCAAATATAAGAAATGGGAAAGCTTCTCCTGTTTGAAGTACCAATGGTGGATACATTGTCCATCCACCTGCAGGTCCCCCGCCTTGCATAAATATTGTGCTTAAGAGCAACGCAAATGCAAATGGGAGAATCCAAAAGCTCATATTATTCATTCTAGGTAGAGCCATATCTGGTGCACCAATCATCAAAGGTATCATCCAGTTTGCGAGGCCTACGCCTGCCGGCATAACGGCACCAAAAATCATCACTAACGCATGAATGGTGACCATAGAATTATAAAACTGAGGATCCACAAATTGTAATCCAGGTTGGAATAATTCAGCGCGAATAATCATAGCCATGCCTCCACCAACAAAAAACATTGTAAGCGCAAATATCAAATAAAGCGTACCTATGTCCTTATGGTTAGTCGAGAAAAACCAACGTTTCAATCCGGTTGGCTTGTGATCATGATCATGATGTGTGTCTTGTGCTAATGTACTCATAATTGCTTCCTAAATTAAAATTTTAAAGATTATTTTGTTTGATTCTTTCTTGCTTCAGCTACTTCTTTTGGTTGAATAAGGTCACCCGTATTATTTCCCCATGCATTTCTCTCATATGTCGTAACGGTTGCAATTTCAACATCAGAGAGTTGGTCGCCAAATTTTGGCATCAAATTTTTACCATAAATGATTCTGTACAGGTGCTCAAGCGTATTTTCTTTTTTTAAAGCAATTTCACTTCCAGCCAAGGCAGGGAAAGCGCCTGGTACACCTTGACCATTGGCTTGGTGGCACATCAAGCATTGTTTTTTATATACTTTCTCGCCTTCTGCCATCGACTCGTCCATCGTTAAGGTTTTATTTTGTGATTCTAATGCAGCAAGTTTTAACGCTTTTTTATCATCAATCCATGCTTCATAATCTTCCATTGACACCGCTTTCACAACAATAGGCATGTAGCCATGTCCTTTACCGCATATTTCAGTACAGTTACCGCGGTAGGTACCAGCTTTCTCAATGATTGCCCAGTTATCATTAATAAATCCGGGAATGGCATCACGTTTCCAACCAAGATCAGGAACCCACCACGCGTGGATGACATCCTCAGCCGTTGTTAAAATTCTTAATTTTGTATTAATTGGTACAACAAGTGGTTCATCAACATCTAGAAGATAATTTTCATGTTCCATTGGATTTAGTCCAGAGTCTCTTTGTCCGACTTCCTGGCTTTTTGTATCTAAGGAGCTGTAGAGCGTAATATCTTCATCAAGGTAGTCATATTTCCATTTCCACTGAATACCTGTGGCCTTAATGGTTATCTTTGCTTCGGAAGTATCGTCCATTTTTATAAGTAACTTTGTTGCTGGAATGGCCAGCGCAATAATTATTACTGTCGGAACGATCGTCCATATGATTTCAACGGTTGTGCTATGAGAAAATTTAGACGCCTTAACTCCCTTAGATTTTCTATGGTGAAAAATTGACCAAAACATAACGCTAAACACCAAAATTCCAATAATAGTTACGACCCACAGAGTCACCATGTGCATGTCATAAATTTCTCTACTGATGGGAGTAACTCCCTTGGTCAAATTCAGATCCCAATCAGCTATAGCTGAGATAGGGAGCAGAAGTATAAGGGCAAGAAACTTTTGATAAACTGATTTCAATTTGAATTACCTTTAAATTAAATTAATAAATATTCATAAAACTGTATTGCTCAAAATTAATGACCCAATAGTAGCCATATAAATTCAAACAAAATAAATAATATGGGAAATATTAACTCAGATTTTTTCTGATTATGTTAACAAATTGTAACAATTTTATCAGCAAAAAAAAAGTATTTCAATTACCAAATACATTTTATTTAGTCTTTTTCTTCAATTAATTTGATTCTTTTCGTTGTAAGAGGTGAATAAATTAAATATAAACCCCTCTATGAAAGCTTCTTTAATAGATCAAATAATTCTTTTCTGTTCTCCTCATTAACCTTTCTTCCAATAAAAGTTTTTTTACCTGATCTTGATATATAAATCTCTGAATGCTTTAAATTGGTTGGAGGAGTAAAATAAAATTTCGCCCACTCTTTAACAAATTTAATAGTATTAATTTTCTTTCCTTCGACGAATGAGATTTCTATTTCTGTTGGACTTATAGTGATCTTCTCATAAAATGTGCTCTTTAAAGCCGTTATGTATAATGCGTACCCTAAAAATATTGTTTCGATACCATAAAATGGAATTGCCAAATAAAGATTTATATAACTTAAAACAATCGCAATGATTAGGACTAAAATAACAAAACAAAAATATATTTTTTTAATTAAAGACCATGACATTGCAGGATTAGGTCGAATAATGATCTCATGTGTCTCTGGTTTAATTGGTTTATGTTCAATCATGATTAAATTTTTAACTATTATTGGTGCCGAGAGAGAGAATCGAACTCTCACGCTGTTGCCAGCGCGGGATTTTGAATCCCGTGCGTCTACCAGTTCCGCCATCCCGGCTAAAAGCCGTAAGTATATCAACCAATGACGCTTATGGAAATCGATGATTTTGATTACGAACTCCCTACAAACTTAATTGCTCAGCAACCTCCAAAAGTTCGTGGTGATAGCAAATTACTAATTGTAAATCCAAACAAAAATAGCAACATAGATAGTCATTGTAAAAATTTTTATGACTATCTATCTCCCAATGATCTTCTAATATTTAATGATACCAAAGTAATTAAGGCTAGATTATTTGGAGAAAAAGCTACGGGAGGGAAGGTTGAGCTTTTAATAGAAAACATCATAAGTTCTAATCATGCACTTGCAATGATTAGAACTTCAAAAAAAGTACAAATTGGCCTAAAAATATTTATTACTAAATCTATTTTTTTGGAAGTAATAGAACTTAATGAAAAATTATTCCAAGTTAAATTATTTGAATCAAACTTCACAAGCTTGCTTGAGGAGTTTGGTCATGTCCCATTACCTCCTTATATAGATAGGAAAGATGAAGCAGGGGATTTAGAAAGATACCAAACTACGTTTGCTAAGAATTTAGGTGCAGTCGCAGCGCCAACGGCTGGGCTCCACTTCACAGAAAATGATTTCTTAAGATTTAAACGACATAAAATTAAATATAACTTTTTAACCCTTCATGTAGGTTCTGGAACATTCCAACCTGTCAAAACTAAAAATATTTTTGATCATCAAATGCATTATGAATATTTTAATATTTCTGAACAGCTAAAAGACCAAATTCTAAAAACTAAGGGGGTAGGGGGACGTATTATTGCGATTGGAACAACGTGCATGCGAGCACTTGAAGCTTCATTTATTGATAATGAAATTAGAACTGGCAATCAAAAAACTAATATATTTATAACTCCTGGATATCAATTTAATATTGTTGACAGTTTATTCACTAATTTTCACCTTCCAAAAAGCACACTTCTTATGCTAGTGTCTGCTTTTGCTGGCTATGAATTTACAAAAAAAATATATAATCATGCTATTAATAAGAAATACCGGTTCTTTAGCTATGGTGATGCCATATTTATTGAACAAAAAAAGCTTAAAGTAGACTTATAAATATAATTTAAATTAAACTGGATATAAATAAAATGAAAAAAACGTTGCTCATATTGTTAACAACCATCACAGTCTTTGTAGGAAATTTAAATGCTGAGATTAAAGAGCAAGCAGAGCTTGTTTTTAAGATTCCCCTTAAAAAAGAACCAACCACGAGACCCCAAACGCTCGCCTACATTCCAGTAGAAAAAAAATATTACATAGCTGATGGTGGGTTAGCGCCTATGGGCTCTAATAGCCAGGCGCCAATATCGAAATCTTTGATACATACTTATGATGAAAAGGGTAACTATATTGAATCAACCCGCTCAGGATTTGATAACCGATCAATTTATTTCAACACCAAAAAAGCTGAACTGGAAACCATTACATACAATGTATCAGCTCAAGCCGGATTTGCTCCTATGACGGGAATCTATACTTTAGAGCTTGATGATGAGGGTTTATTGACAGGCAAGTCAAACGATATCATTAATACAGTTTTTGCTTTTGAAACCTCTGGCACAATGCCATCTTTTGACGGAAAAAATAATCTATATTTCGCTAAACAAGAAAAATCTAACAAAGTCGTCGTAGTTGATGCACAAGAATTCACCGCTAAAAAAACAATAGAACTTGATTTTAAAACACCTGAAGTTCAACACCACGATGTTGCAAGTCATTTTATTGCTTTCACAGACGTTAAAGATAACGAGTTAATTTTACTTGATGTAGAAAATAAACGATTTTTAGTTTATGACACCGAAGGGAAATACAAAGGAGAAAGCAAGTTGCCCAAAGATTTGAAGTTACGTTCAAAAAATTATTTTAATGGGCTAGGCTACACACTTAACGGATATTACTTTGTTTATATTGATTCAGAAGGTGAATTTGGCACTTACCATGCATACAAAGTGCTGGACTAACTAGTTCCTGAGTTTATCTAACAACACATCACGATTAATTATTGTTGAGTCTTGTTCACTTCTCTTTTTATATTCATATTTGTTCTCAGATATGGTTTTATCGCCCACAGTGACCCTGTGAGGTATGCCGATTAAATCGGCTTCACTAAACATCACTCCAGGGCGCAGGCCTCTGTCGTCTAACAAGACATCAAAGCCTTGTTTAATTAAGTCATCATAAAGTTTATCTGCGTAGCTTCTCACTTCATCATTTTTATCATATCCAATTGGCGTAATGATCACTTCAAAAGGTGCAATAGATGAAGGAAAGATGATGCCGTTCTCATCGTGGCTTTGCTCAATTGTCGCTGCTATAATTCTTGAGACACCAATCCCATAACAACCCATAATAACTGGTTGTGATGTCCCATCCTCTGCGATAAAGTTAGCAGACATTTTTTTGGAATATTTTGTCCCTAATTGAAAGATATGTCCAACTTCAATTCCCCGACATGTTTTAAATTTATCAATATTTGGATTATCTTTTGCTAATTCGATATTCGCAGCATAATCAGAATGTTCATCATAGACAAGAACGTCTTCGCCAGACTCTGCTAAAACATGAAACTCGTGAGATGCATCACCTCCGATAGCTCCATTATCTGCTGATACAGCTCTAAACTTTAATCCTATCCGGTTAAATATGTTCTCATATGCTTTAAACATTTTTTGATAGGTTTCTTTGAGGCAATCAAAATTAGTATGGAATGAATATGAATCTTTCATTAAAAATTCTCTTGCTCTCATAACACCAAATCTTGGTCTTATCTCATCTCTAAATTTCATTTGAATTTGGTAAAAATTGATAGGTAGTTGTTTATAACTATTGATTTCTTTCCTTATAATGTCTGTTATCACTTCTTCATGTGTAGGTCCAAAACAAAACTCTTTCTCATGCCTGTCTTTAATTTTTAACATTTGTGGGCCAAACTCTTCCCAACGTTCCGACTCCTTCCATAAGTCAGCGGGCTGAATTGCAGGCATTAAAAGCTCAATACAATCTGCCTTATTCAGCTCATCCCTTATGATCATTTCGATTTTTTTTAATACTCTAAGGCCTAAGGGCATAATTGTATAAAGACCAGATCCAAGCAATCGAATCATACCCGCCCTCACTAGTAACTGATGACTTAAAAGTTCCGCCTCTGCCGGAGATTCTTTTCTTGTTGCAATATAAAATTTTGATGCTCGCATTTTTTAATTATTTTCCTTCATTTCATCACTTAATAATGATTGGATATCATGCCATAACTTCTTCTTCTTATCAGGATTTACCAACATTTCATCTAGAGATGGCAATGATTTAATACTTGCATCGAAATCATTTAACTCCATTGGGTAATTACTCCCTAACAAGAATATGTGAAGTATTGAGTTCTTCTTTAATACTGCATCAACCTCCCCTTCTTCTATATTTCTTAAGTATTTTGAATTTTCTGAAATGGAATTTATATAAATATGAACATTCTTAAATAATTCTTTTTCATCAGTTCTTAACTTATCAAGCTCAGGGACCATGATAGACATATTTAATTCTTTAAAAAAATATAAGCCTATGTTAAATGAAGCATACTTAATTTTTTTTTGCCTTATTTTATTCAGCCAAATTGGAAGTAAATTTAGTTCCTCATATGCAACTTTTTTATCTATCATAATTATTTATAAGCTTAAAGCCATTAAAATCGCATCTTCATTTCCATCCGATGTCTTGTAATAGTTAGGTCGAATTCCAACCTCATTGAAACCTTTTTTTTCATATAGTAGGATAGCATTTTTATTTGATCTCCTAACCTCTAAAAATAGATTCGATGTTTTTCTTTCTATACATTTTTTGATTAGGTGGCTAATCATTGTTTTACCAAAACCTTGCCTATGAAGATGTTTACTGACAGTGATATTTAAGAGTTCGCATTCATCAGATGCAAAGCTTGCAATATAATACCCCGTAATTAATTCGTCATTTTTTAACACTTGAAATAGATTGCCAGCACTTATAGAATCAAGAAAATTTGTTTTTGACCATGGAGAAATATGGCAATCCGCTTCAATCGAAACAATTTTTTTAATATCACTCAACTCTACATTTTTAAAGTTAGTTTTTTGTTTCTTTGTCTTTAAGATCAATTTTTCTTTCACTGATAGTTTTTGCAACCTTATTCCTAATGTAAATTGGCGCAGCATTTTTAAGATTAAAATTATCATCTAGTCTTTTGGTGCCTAATTGAGCAATTGCGCCAGCTAAAGGGTATTCATTTTCATCAATTATAATTTTTTGGGCTTGGTATTTCTCAATAAGAATTTTTTTATATTCAAAAACACCTGACCCAACGATAACTCCCTCCTCACACTTTAGATTAGGTAAATTGCTTGGCTCAAAAACACCGCAATCAATAATTGAAATAAACTCACCATTAACTCTCTTATATGCACCCATATAGACTTCTCCCATCCGAGCATCTACGCAGGGTATAACGACATCTTTATCTACTTTTTTTGCTATGGCCTCTAGATTATTAATACCTACAATAGGTAAATTATGGGCATATGCAATACCGTATGCCACCCCCGCAGCAATTCTAACTCCTGTAAATGCACCAGGACCTGCACCAAAGGTTACACCGCTAAGGCTACTAAAATTAATATCACTTTTATCCATTAAATTTTTTAGTAAAGGTATGATATTTTCAGAATGTTTTTTATCGGATGAATATGACTCCTCTATTAGAGTGTCATCTTTTAGCAAAGCAATAGATAAAAGCTGACTAGAAGTATCGATTGATAAAATGTTCATTCTAACTCTTCCAAAAAATTGATAACGGCAGATTCGTTCCTTGTTCTTTTGAAAGCAGGAAGGCTTTTCCAAATCTTAATACCGTATGACTTTTCAATAAGTCTTTTATCACAAATCACCATAACTCCTTTATCGTGATCATCCCTAATAAGCCTACCCACCCCTTGCTTAAGTTTAATAATCGCTTCAGGTAATTGCATTGACATGAATGCATTTATCCCCTCATCAGATAATAATTTAATTTTAGATTCAAAGACAGGATCTCCTGGAGATTGAAAGGGTAGCTTATCAATTATAACCAAACTTAATGCTGGCCCCCTTACATCGATACCCTCCCAAAAACTTAATGACCCAATTAAAACTGCATTTCCGTGTTTTTTGAATTGATGTAATAGATCACTTTTAGGTCCTTCACCTTGAGTAATTACTGGGTAATCAATTTCATTTTTTTTGAGTTCATCTTTTAATAAAGCACCAATTTCTTGCATTGATTTTAAACTTGTAGCCAAAATGAATGCTCTTCCTTTTGATGCTTTTATAAGGGGGAGTACCTTTTTAACTAAAACTAAATTAAATAATTCATCTTTTGGATCAGGGATTTCTTTTGGCACATATAAGAATGCATTTTCATTATAATTAAATGGGCTCTGCAAATATTGGGTCTTTGCTTTTTCAAGTCCAAGTAATTTTGTAAAGTGGTCAAAGCTTCCGTTAATTGATAAAGTTGCCGAAGTAAATATCCACGCACTATCACTTTTCTTTTGAAATTTATTAAATTGCTCAGCGATACTTATCGGCGTTTCATTGAATTGAATTGTCCTAGCAAAAACCTCTAACCAATAAATATTATTTTGATTATCTTTTTTAAGCCACGAATCAAATTTTATATTTAGCTCAGTAGATCTTTCATACAACTTTTGAAATTCTGCATTCTCCTCAGAATGTTTTGATAAAGTAATTCCTAATAATGTTAATTTTTTAATTAATGACGAATAAGTTTCTTTGAAATTTTCATAGTCTTTAAGATTATTTATATTTAATCTGGTTGAGGTTGGGCTGATTATTTTCTTCAATTCAAAAATATTTTCTTGTAAGTCTTTAGATAAAGCATCTAAAATCTGGATAGTGTCTGGGTATTTTATTAACCCTTGTTGGCAGTCTTGGATTAAGTTAGATATTTGACTGGAAGAAATGAATTGGCCCAAGAAAAAAGATGCTACTAGAGGGACTTGGTGGGCCTCATCAAAAATAATAGTATTTGCCTTAGGGAGAATCTCCGATAATTCTTCATCTTTAAGGACAAAATCAGCAAAAAATAAATGATGATTTACGATTAGTACCTCTGACTCTAGTGCTTCTTTGCGTGCCTTTACAACAAAACACTCCTTATAAAATTCACAATCTTGACCTAAGCAATTTTCCTTTGTCGAGGTGACCATTGGCCATATAGTTGAAGTCTCTGGTATTTGACTTATTTCAGACACTTCACCTGAATCGGTATTATCTGAAAAAGCCTTTATCAAATGTAAATGTTTAGCATCCTCTTTGTTATAAAACATGCCCTCCTGGTTTGTATTTTCCATCCTTAGTTTACAAATATAGTTTCCTCTGCCCTTGAGGATGTTGACCTTCACGGATATCTTAAGAGCCTCTCTTATTTTAGGAATATCGTTAAAAAAAAGTTGATCTTGTAAGTTCTTCGTAGCGGTCGAAATAACAACCCTGCCTCCCTTTAAAAGTGCAGGGTATAAATATGCAAAGGTTTTACCAACACCCGTTCCAGCTTCTACGACTAACGAAGATTTATCCTCAATCGAATCACTAATTGATTTTGCCATTTCAACTTGCTCAGCCCTTACTTGGTAATTTTCAAGGGAATTATTTAATGGGCCATTGGGGCTAAAAAAATCGTCAGTTGTAGAATTTTGATGGTCAGGCATAGTTTTTTAAGATTAACTCACATGGAACTTAATTTCATAAATATATGTCACTTTAGTATAAATATAGAATTACTTTATCTATAAAGTATTTATGCATTATTATGTTAATAATTCTTAGCTACTCTTTTATAAAAATCAAAAAAGGTTCATTTAGATGCGTTCAAAATTTGAAAAGTTCTCACTCATAATTAGCGGTGCAATTATTGGTATTTTATTTACATTTAATTTCCCTGTATTTGCTGATAAGGATAACCCAAATAATTTACCAATTGACAAGCTTAGAACATTTGCTGAAGTATTTGGTAAGATTAAAACAGATTATGTAGACCAAATTGGAGATCCAGAATTACTTGACGAGGCGCTCAAAGGGATGATGTCTGGTTTGGACCCACATTCTGTTTACCTAGATAAGGATAAATATAAAGATTTATCGCAAGGTACGGCAGGTGAATTTGGGGGTCTAGGGATCGAGGTTGGAATGAAAGATGGATTCGTAGAGGTTATCACGCCTATTGAAGATACGCCGGCATACAATGCTGGGTTAAAAAGTGGTGATTTAATTATTAAACTTGATGATACTTTGGTTAAAGGGCTCACCCTTAATGATGCAGTGAAATTGATGAGAGGTAAGCCTGGTACTTCAATTGATATCAGAGTTCTCCGTGAGGATGTTGTAGACCCAATTGATATCAAAATTACCCGTGCCCAGATTAAAACTAAAAGTGTCAAAGCAAAACTTATTGAACCTGACTACGCATATTTGAGGGTAACTCAGTTTCAAGATAGGACAGGGGAAGATCTAGCAAAAGCAATTAAAAAATTAAGGGCTGAGAATAAACATGCTTTTAATGGAATTATATTAGATATGAGAAATAATCCGGGTGGCTTATTAACCCAAGCGGTATCCGTTTCGGCTGCTTTCCTAGATGATGATGAGTTAGTTGTATATACCGAAGGAAGGGCGCCTGATTCTAAAATGCGCTTAACCACAGCGCCTGAAAATTTCATTCGGCCTGGCGGAGATTTTGAAAAAAATAATTACATAAAATCACTGCCTCAAGATATTAAAGATGTTCCTATGGTAGTCATTATTAATAACGGCTCTGCTTCAGCAGCTGAAATCGTAACCGGAGCACTGAAGGATCATAAAAGAGCGACCATATTAGGTACGCGAAGTTTTGGTAAGGGTTCAGTCCAAAGTATTTTGCCAATGATGAACGGATCAGCGATTAAGTTAACTACGGCTAGATACTTTACGCCAAATGGAACATCCATCCAGGGTAAGGGGATTGAACCAGATATTACGATTAAAGATGGTACAGAATCTCTAGCTTATCGCGAGGAAGATATCCCAGATAGCCTTTCTAACCCGCAGGATAAGGGTAAAAAAGAGGATAAACCTTTAACAAATGGGCCAACACCTGAGCAAAAGGAAGCACTTAAGAATTTCAAACCTATTAAGTTTGGTACGGATGAAGACATACAGTATGTTGAGGCACTTAAGATACTCAAAGGCATGGGTGATCAAGCTGCAATGTCGAAAAATTAATACAAATGTACATCGATAAATTTATTGATGAAATCGAGGTAGGATTAAAAATATTATTTAGCCCCAGCTCATCAAAGAGACCTAGGCCTGATAAAAAAATTTCAAATGCGGAAAATCTCAGCCCAGAAGTTAAAAAAAAACATGCGAAGTTAATGAGAGTCAATCACTCAGGAGAGATTTGTGCTCAAGCTCTTTACAGGGGGCAATTACTCTTTAATAAAGATAAAGTGATTGAAAAAAGTTTACAAAAGGCAGCTAGTGAAGAAATTGATCATCTAGCTTGGTGTGAGGAAAGAATTGATGAGTTAAGTGGGAAAACTAGCTTACTGAATCCTATTCTTTATTTAGGATCAATTGGAATTGGTGGAATTGCAAGCATCATTGATAAAAAATATAACCTAGGATTTTTAGCTGAGACAGAAAAACAGGTTTCCTCTCATCTTGATAAGCATCTTGATGAACTATCCAAATATGATGTAAAGACAAAAAAAATATTGGAGCAGATGAGATTAGATGAGCACCAACATGAAATATCTGCTAAAGAATTGGGTGCCACCGAACTTCCAAAACCGATAAAAAAAGTTATGGGCATTACATCAAAAATAATGACTACCCTCACCTACAAGATTTAAATAAATGTCACAACTATTTAAAGAAGTCTTAAACGCTCTGCCAGATATTGACCATGTTATTAAAATTAAAATTTATGATGTAGATGGTAATTTTGTCGATGACATTGAAAATTTGCGAGGGAGCCAGGGCTCCTTGAAAGTATATTTTTATTTGTACAAAAATTTCAAAGAAATAAACCTTGAGGCAGCTCAAAAAGGCTTAGAGCTATTTTCGGAGCATACGGCTGAGGCAAAAAAACATCCTGGCAACCATCCAAATATTGATCGTTTAATTGATATTGTGCAAACTAACAAGACTCTTAGAATTGAAATTATTCTTCGCTGATTACAAAATCATGCGTTATCTTGACGCTTTTACCTAACATTATTGAAGCTGAACAATATTTATTAGCTGACAACTCAACTGCTCTTTCGACTGCTTTTTTTTGAAGGTCAATACCTTTAATTAAAAAGTGAATATGGATACTTGTGAAAACCTTTGGTATTGCATCCGCCCTTACCGCCTCAATCTCAGCAATACAACCAGTTATCTGCTGCCTTGATCTTTTTAAGATAGTGACTACATCGAATGAGGTGCAACCGCCCATCCCTATCAACATCATCTCCATGGGCCTCATACCTAAACCCTTTCCCCCAAGTTCTTCAGGGCCATCCAATATAACTTCATGTCCAGATTCAGATTTTCCTTTAAAACTTACATCCTGCATCCATTTTATTTGAGTTTTCAATGCTATTGGATCTCAATGAGTTCAACTTCAAAAATAAGATCTGAGTTTGGTGGAATTACGCTACCTGCACCTCTTGATCCATAACCCATGTCAGATGGAATAACAATTGTCCGGCTTCCGCCTATTTGCATACCGCTTACTCCATTATCCCATCCCTTGATAACCTGCCCAACTCCAAGGACAAAGCTAAATGGCTCTCTTCTATCAACTGAACTATCAAATTTCGTGGTTTTCTCTCCATTCTCATAGAGCCAACCTGTATAGTGTACAGTAACAGTAAGACCTTTTTCTGCCTCTCGACCATCACCTACTTTATTGTCTGTAATAATTAACTCCGTAATTCCTTTTTCTTGCATTTTATCTTTCTCCTGGTTAACAATTTCTATTGCAAATGATAGTGAAGTGAAGCTCATCATTGCGATTAATATAAATATTTTTTTTATCATCTTCTTTTAATCCTCAAATAAACATTTTAAATCGATTCAAATGCCAAATTAATCAAGTCATTCTGAAAGCCATAAGATTTATTTGCTGCATTATCGTTCATTAAAAAAATTAATATTTTTTTATTTTTTTCTTTATCAACTAAATACCCTGCAATTGCACTGACATTTTTTAATGACCCCGTCTTAAAATGACCATTTTTTTTAGCCTTAGATAATGGCATTTTTTTTTCTAATGTACCATCTTCGTTTAAGATTGAGAAAGAGGATAATATTTCCGGCATATAAGGATGCTCATAAATTTTATCCATTATCTCCAGAAGGCTTTCAGCATTTATAGAGGTCTTTCTTGATAAACCTGCCCCATTTTCAATAAAAATATTATTAGTAGCAATGTCATGATTACCCAACCAGTCTAAAACAAAACGATTCACATCATCCTCTGTGGCTTTAATTTTTAAATCCTCTGCCATAACGGTCAACATCAAGTTCCTAGACATTAAGTTTAGGCTATGCTTATTCATGTCGCGAACAAGAACGCCAAGTGGTCTTGATAGATGGCTTGAAAGCAACTCACCTTCAAGCCTCTCATTATCATTGACCCAGTAACCTCCAGAAAAGTCACCCCCATTTTGGACCCATAGATATTTAAAAGCTTCATAAAAATATCTACTATTATCAATGACAGATAAATCAATTTCTTTCTTTAAACATTTATTACTCAAGTAACCTTGAAAAATTATCGTATCGTCCATAATGCTATTGGCTTTTTGATAATCTAGTGCCTGCTTCCATGAGACACAATTTTTTTCACTTACCTTTAAATTATTTTTTATCTTTAAATATTTTAGATCTGGTTGAGCATCAATCTTAACTCTCTTGTCTTGAGGGGTAAATTTAAAATTTATCGTATTTGATTGAATCGAAACTGCATTTGGTAAAACATTATAAGCCCGCATTGGATCATCATCAAAATCAATTACCTCAGGAATTTTACCAAAATAACTTTTATTTAAAATTAAATTTCCCTCTATTTTTTTTATCCCCTTTTTTTGTATCTCCCTTATTAGGGATTCTAAATTATCAATTGAAAAACTAGCATCCCCCCTACCAACAAAAATTATATCCCCTTGAAGAATGTGATCTTTTAACTCTCCCGTATAGTAAAAATCAGATCTCCATTTATAATTAGGCCCCAATTTTTCCAATGCAATAAATGATGTAATTATTTTTATAAGTGACGCTGGGTTAAAATTTTTACTGCCATTGTAAATAATTGCTTTTTTTTGGGGATTGGTTAAATTTTTTACTACAAAACTGTAACTATCCTTTTTAAAATTATATTTACTTATTAATGACTTGTATGGCTGCGGCATTTCAGCAGAAACAGAAACGGAAACTATAACCAATAAGAAAAAAAATATTTTCAGGGTCATTCTGCTATGTGATTGCATATAAAATTGCCTCTCGGGTTATCTTTATCATTTTTTTAGCCTCAGACTCTTTAATGCAGTATGGAGGCATAAAGTAAATAGTGTTGTCTATAGGTCGAATTAATATGCCCTTATTTAAAGAAAATTCGACTACCTTATCAATTGAAATTTTCGAATCTAACTCAAATGCCCAAATCATTCCAATATTCCTGAGATCATTAATAGGAAGGTCTACTAAAGATGAAAAGAGGTGATTAATTTTTTTTGATAATATAAGATTTTTTTTCAGAATATTATTAGACTCAAAAATAGATAAAGTTCCTAATGCTGCACTGCATGCTAGGGGATTTCCTGTATAGCTATGCGAATGCAAGAATCCTTTTTTAATATCATCATCATAGAATGCATTATAAATTTTATCCGAGGTCAAGGTGACAGACATTGGGAGATATCCACCCGTCAATCCTTTAGATAAGCATACAAAATCCGGTTTAATTTTTGCATGCTGATGAGCAAACATTTTTCCTGTTCGCCCAAACCCAACAGCAATTTCATCAGCAATAAGATGTACTTCATACTGGTTACATAATTCCCTTACTCCTTTAAGAAACCTGGCATCGTAAATACCCATTCCTGAAGCACATTGCACCATAGGCTCTATGATTATGCTAGCTGTTGTTTGATGATTTTTTTTAAAAATTTTTGATAATTTTTCTAATTTCTCATTAAGGAACTCATCAAATGATTGATTATTTTTTTTTAATCTTAAATCTGGTGAATCTGTCTTTATATAATTTTTTATTAAAGCTCCATAATGTGTTCTGAAAATTGGGACATCAGTGACTGCCAGTGCTCCTAGTGTTTCGCCATGGTAGCTATTTTCTAGATAAATATATTTATTCTTCAAAGGAAATCCTGTTTGGCTCCAATAATGAGAACTCATTTTTAATGCAATTTCTACTGCATTTGCTCCATCGCTCCCATAAGAGCAATGCCCCAACTTAGTCAATTTACTTAACTTTTCTGACAGCTCTATAACTGGTGAATGAGTAAGCCCCGCCAACATCGAATGTTCAAGTGTATTTAGTTGCCTAGTGATATATTTTTTTATTATTTTGTTGTTATGCCCAAATAAATTTACCCACCAAGAGCTAGTAACATCAAGATATTTTTTTCCATCAAAGTCATACAGCCAAACTCCCCTCCCTTTTTCGATTGGTATCAGAGGAAGATTTTCATGATGCTTCATTTGTGTACAAGGATGCCAAACAGATTTGAGGCTTCTTTTTATATATTTATTATTTTTCATAGCTTTTATGGCGCAGGGTTCATTGCTTCAAGATGTATGGCATCTATTTCTTGAATGAGTTCATCATCAATAATATTTAATCCGTAAGCTGAAATGTTTTGCTTTAGTTGTTTAATGTTTGTCGCCCCAATAACTGTGCTTGTTACAAACCATTGTGAGTAAACAAAGTTTAAAGCTAAATCAGTTAAGCTTATATTTCTTTTAGTTGCTAATGAATCATATTTTTCTACTGCCTTCCTTACACCACTCTTATTATATCTTTGAGCATAGCCTGGAAAGAGATTTACTCGTCCAGCTGCCATCGGATCTTTAATATACTTCCCGCTTAGGTGGCCAAATCCTAATGGAGAGTATGAGAAAAATGATAATTTCTCTCTAAAGAATATCTCAGTCATGCCTAGCTCAACGATTCTATTAATCAAGCTATAGCTATTTTGCAGCGTACAAACTAGAGGTAAATTTTTAATTTTTGCGAGCCTTATAAATTCCATCAACCCCCAAGGCCACTCATTTGATAAAGCAAAATATCTCACCTTTCCTGCTTTAATCAAATGCTCGATGCTTAATAACTGCTCTTCTATTGATACCCAGTTAATTTTTTTTTCATTCAAATAATCGTCATTTGGATCAAATTTATAACCACCAAACATAGGAACATTTCTCTCTGGCCAATGAAGATACAAAAGATCAACATAGTCTGTTTTTAGTCTTTTTAAAGAATCATTAACAGCCTCATTAATATTTTCTCTATCTAGTGATTTAGGCCCTCCCCTAATCCAATCAATGGACCTCCTAGGCCCTGCAATCTTTGTGGAGATAATAAAGTCTTCTCTTTTTTTCCCTTCAAGCCAATTTCCAATAATTTCTTCTGTTCGATGACATGTATTCGCTTTTGGAGGAACGGGGTACATCTCTGCGACATCAATGCTGTTGATTCCTTTTGATACGGCATAATCTAGCTGCTCAAAAGCATCACTTTGCGTATTCTGGTCACCAAAAGTCATCGTTCCTAGTGTAATTGGAGATACTTTAAGCTCGGTTTGACCAACATTTCTGTAGTGATTTTTTGTAAACATAAGAATTAAATTATAAATTAAATTTAACGAAGACTTGAAATTTGTGGTGTTCGTCCCTATTATTAGCACTCTATTTATTAGAGTGCTAGTTTTTGGTCACGAACTAAATCTAAATAACTTTTTAACAAAGAATACACTACTAGGAGAACTTATATATGAAAATTCGTCCTTTACACGATCGCTTAATAGTAAGGCGAAAAGAAGAAGAACGTACCACTGCATCAGGAATTGTAATTCCAGAAAGTGCGTCAGCTGAAAAACCTGATCAAGGCGTTATTGAAGCAGTTGGAAACGGAAAATTACTTGAAGACGGTAACGTCAGAAAACTTGACGTAAAAGTTGGTGATAAAGTACTTTTCGGCAAATATGCTGGACAAGCCGTAACAGTTGATGGTGATGAACTCCTTGTTATGAAGGAAGAAGACGTAATGGGAATCATTGAGTAAAAATTTAAAAAACATATAAATTTGGAGAAAATATAAATGGCAGCTAAAGATGTAAGATTTGGTGACGAGGTTCGCCAAAAAATGGTAGTAGGTGTAAACACACTTGCAAATGCAGTTAAAGTAACCCTTGGACCTAAAGGTAAAAATGTAGTGCTTGAAAGGTCATTCGGTGCCCCAACAATAACAAAAGATGGTGTCTCTGTAGCTAAAGAAATTGAGTTGCACGACAAATTTGAAAATATGGGTGCTCAAATGGTAAAAGAAGTGGCTTCAAAAACATCAGATAATGCGGGTGATGGAACCACAACAGCTACAGTTCTTGCTCAAGCAATTATCCGAGAAGGAATGAAATCTGTTGCTGCAGGAATGAATCCAATGGATTTAAAAAGAGGAATAGATAAGGCAGTAGAAGCAGGTGTTAGTGAGCTTCATAAGCTGAGTAAACCTTGTAATACAAGCAAAGAAATAACTCAGGTCGGTTCTATTTCTGCGAATTCAGATGAATCAGTTGGTAAGATAATTGCTGACGCAATGGATAAAGTCGGTAAAGAAGGTGTAATCACTGTTGAGGATGGATCTGGCCTTTCTAACGAATTAGATGTGGTAGAGGGTATGCAATTTGATAGAGGTTATCTATCGCCTTACTTCATTAACAACAATGAAAAACAAATCGCACTTCTTGAAGATCCTTATATTCTTTTGCATGATAAAAAAATATCAAGCATTAAAGACTTATTACCTGTTTTAGAACAGGTTGCAAAAGCAAGCAAACCACTTTTAATTATTGCTGAAGAGCTTGAGGGTGAAGCCCTTGCTACATTAGTGGTAAATAATATCCGTGGCACTATCAAGGCTGTAGCTGTCAAAGCACCAGGTTTTGGTGATAGAAGAAAAGCTATGCTTGAAGATATCGCAATTCTTACAGGAGGTACAGTGATCTCAGATGAGGTTGGCTTAACTCTTGAAGGCGTTAAGATTGAAGACCTTGGACAAGCAAAGAAAATTGAAGTAGGAAAGGAAGATACCATTATTATTGATGGAGCAGCATCCGCTGCTAATATCAAATCGCGAATTGATTTAATTAAAGTTCAAATGGAAGAATCTACCAGTGATTATGATAAAGAGAAGCTTCAAGAACGTGTTGCTAAACTTTCAGGTGGTGTTGCAGTCATTAAGGTTGGCGCAACAACTGAAATTGAAATGAAAGAGAAGAAAGCTCGAGTTGAAGATGCATTACATTCTACAAGAGCAGCTGTTGAAGAAGGTATTGTTGCTGGTGGCGGTGTTGCTCTAATTAGAGTGAAAGAGGCTATTAGCAAAGTTAAAGGGAGTAATTCTGATCAAGAAGCTGGTATCAATATAGTTCTAAGAGCTATTGAAGATCCTTTGAGACAGATTGTTTCAAATGCTGGTATAGAGTCTTCAGTTGTAGTCAATAATGTAATTTCTGGAAAAGGTAATTACGGATTTAATGCAGCTAATGAGACATATGGTGACATGGTTGAGATGGGTGTTCTAGATCCAACAAAAGTAACTAGGTCAGCACTTCAAAATGCTGCTTCGGTTGCTGGACTCATGTTAACAACAGAATGTATGATTGCCGATTCACCAAAGGAAGAAGCTCCTGCAGCTGGTGCACCAGATATGGGTGGTATGGGTGGTATGGGTGGTATGGGTGGTATGGGTGGTATGGGTGGCATGATGTAGTTTTAAAATACTACGTTGGAATAAATAAAAAGGGCCTCTTAATCGAGGTCTTTTTTTTATAAATTACTAAAAAATAACTAACAAAAAAAAATTACTGTAGCATATGTTTTTATGAATTTAACAACAATATCTAAAGCTATTTATGCAGATTTAAATGAAAAACAAACGGAAGCTGTAATGCTTCAAAGTCAATCAGCGCTTGTTCTTGCGGGGGCTGGCAGCGGAAAAACTAGAGTTCTAACATCTAGAATTTCTTGGTTAATTGAAAATCAGCTAGCAAGTCCAGGAGCCATTCTGGCTGTTACGTTCACTAACAAAGCCGCAAAAGAAATGCTGACTAGAATTTCGACACAATTACCAATCAATATAAGAGGTATGTGGGTAGGTACTTTTCATGGATTGTGCAATCGCTTTTTACGTAAGCATCACGTGGATGCGAATTTACCTGAAACCTTCCAAATCCTTGATAGTGCAGATCAAAAATCAGCGATTAAACGAGTAATGAAAACTATGGGTATTGATGAAGACTTGATTTCCTCAAAAGAGGCGATGTACTTTATTAATAACAATAAAGAAGAAGGTATTCGATCCCAACAGTTTAAAGCCTACGATGATGTGTCTAAAAAACTCAATTCTATTTATGCAGCCTACGATGATCAATGCCAGAAAGAAGGTGTAGTTGATTTTGCAGAACTTATGTTACGTTGCCTTGAGTTATTCCAAAAAAATTCTACTATCCGCAATCACTATCAAGAAATTTTTAAGCATATCCTTGTGGATGAGTTCCAAGATACTAGTCGCTTGCAGTATCAATGGCTGAAGATGCTTACCTCTCCTGAGAGTTTTATTTTTGCTGTGGGAGACGATGATCAATCAATTTATGGGTTTAGAGGAGCAAGACCTGGAAATATGAAAGACCTTCAGAAAGACTTTAATATCAAAAATGTGATTAAACTGGAACAAAATTATCGATCTAAAAATAATATACTTAATGCAGCCAACTCAATTATTGAAAATAATAATGATAGGTTAGGTAAAAATTTATGGACTGCCTCAGGTGATGGAGATTTAATTAAACAATATACAGCGTTAGATGATCGATCAGAAACAGCTTATATTTTAGATGAGATTAAAATGTGTCACCGTGCAGGTATTGATTATAAGCAGATTGCGATTCTTTACAGGAATAATGCACAATCAAGAGTTATTGAAATGGCCATGGTCTCCAACAATATCCCTTACAGAGTTTATGGAGGTTTAAGATTCTTTGAAAGAGCTGAAATAAAAAGTTCTCTTGCATACCTTAGACTTATAAATAACAAGAGGGATGATAATGCCTTCATAAGAATTGTAAATTTTCCAACGCGAGGAATCGGCGCACGAGCTGTTGAACAAATACAAGACCATGCAAAAAAGAATGATTGCTCTTTGTGGGAAGGTACGAAAATTTTTATTTCGGAAAGTAAGAACCTAAAAGTATCTGCATTTATTCAATTAATTCAAAGTATTGAAGATCAAGTTCATGGAACAAATATTGATGAGTCCATTGATATAATTAACTCGCATTCTGGTCTAAAAGATCACTACCACAAAGATAAAGATGGTAGCTCACGTGTAGAAAATCTGAATGAACTTGTTTCTGCAGCGAAATCTTTTCTCAATGAAGATAGAAACGAAATATCTGAGGAGGGGCCAAACAAAAAACAATCACTGGCTTTGGCTGAATTCCTAGATTTTACCTCGCTTGAAAGTGGTGAATTACAAGCGGCTGCAAGTGAAGATGCCTTACAACTCATGACCATTCATTCCTCCAAAGGTCTTGAGTTTGATACGGTATTTATCACCGGTTTAGAAGATGGGCTCTGCCCACATGAGAGAAGTTTAAATGAAAATAATGGATTAGAAGAAGAGCGAAGATTGATGTATGTCGCCATCACCAGAGCAAAAAATAAACTATATCTTACCTTGTCTCAATCTCGTATGACCTATGGACAACCAACCTATAATCTACCCTCAAGGTTTCTAGATGAAATACCAGAATCATTAATAAAAAAAATAAATGCACCAATTGACAATGGTAATCCTATTAGAGCCACATATCGTACTAATTCATCAAGCTCATTCAAAACATCGAGCAAACAAACCTCGACTAACCAATATGAAATTAAAATCGGCTCTATGGTCAAGCATGATAAATTTGGAGGTGGAACGGTCATCGGCTACGAAGGAAATGAAAATGATCTACGAATTGAAATCAAATTTCAAAATCATGGAATTAAAATGTTAGCAATGGAGTATGCAAAGCTCACCAAGGTGTAACTATTTGATTATTGATTTATATACATCTTTATAGGTTGTATATTGAAAAGAAAATAATGTTGCAATGTAAGCTGCTAAGACAATCATGCACAAGAATATCAGGACGTAAGACACTAGAACATTTTCACTTGACCCAAGTATTGTAAAAACCATTATCATTAAAAAAATTAGCGAGATAAAGCCTCCCAATAAAATCAACCAAGAAAGCGTAATAGGAACAATTGAAAGCAATACACCCGCAAAGCTTGATTTAATAGCTTTTATCAACCCAAAATTATGGTAGGCAATTAAGATTGGTGAAAACCAGGTTGCCATAAGAACGGGTATAGCCAAAACCATAAACTTTATAACAATGCTGAATACGTTATTAGATATGTCTTCACTTATCTCAGGTTCACTTGCAGCAGCTAAAATATTTTTTATGTCTGAGCTCAGAATCAAAGAGATTAATAATGAATAAAATAAACAAATTACACCAAGATAAATAAGCACCCTTATACTTTCTTTATCAATCTTTACCAAAGCTTTAAAATCCGTTTCTTTTTTATCTTGAGTCAATCTAAAGAAGTTTATAAAAATCATCGTTGAAATAGGCCAAGCTATAATTAAAAATGGACTAATAAAACTTAGACTCGGAATGCTTGGAACAAGGAGGTAAGCAAATATATAAGCACTACCTAGAAGTAAAGTCACTTTGAAATTTAACTTAGTTAATAATATACTCTGAGTGACCCAATGATGTGCCTTGTTAAGTGTGCTTTTCAAAACCTGTACTCCGTAACTTGTCTATCGATTAATATATTTTTAAATTGGTCAGGGTTCTTTATCGCTAGAATTTCAGCACTAGGGCTGCTATGAATGTGCTCAAGCCTAGAAATATAAAATCTAAGTGCAGCCCACCTAAGCGCTATGGGCATATATACTTTCTCTTCTTTATCAAGAGCCCTTTCAGTCTCATATCCTTCAATGAACTGTGTTGATTTATTTTTTTCAATTGCTCCATCTTCGTCAATACACCAGTCATTCATCGCAATGGCGATATCAAAAACTAGCACTTCATCACAAGCATAATAAAAGTCTATAAAACTTGGGCTTCTTTCATCTAAAAATAAAACATTATCTCTGAATAAGTCCCCATGAATTGTACTTTTGGGTAAATCACCAACATGATGATGATTTAAAAAATCAATTTCTAACTCAATCATATTTTTTTCTATTGATGTTAATTTTGATTTTATAGCAAAATATTTCTCTTCAATCCACCCTAAGCCTCTATCATTTTTTCTTTTTTCTGAAAAAGATTTTGTGATGTTATGCATTTTTGCAAGAGCTTTTCCAACAGCAAAACAATGTAATTCATTTATTTCTTTAACTTCTGAGCCATTTAAAAAAGAAACTAATAACGCAGGCTTACTCTTGAGTAAGTTAATAGATTTTTTTTTATTATTTAGAATAGGGTTGGGACAATCTATATTGTGACCTGATAGAAATGTCATTAAATTAATAAAAAAGGGGAGTTCATCCATGGAATGATGTTCAAATACCGTTAATATATATTTATTTAAACTAGTTGTTACCAGATAATTCGTATTAGTAACTCCCGAAGATATTCCATCAAAACTTTGCAACGCGCCAACATCAAAATCACTTAAAAATGCTTTCAATTCCTCTTTTGTTATTGATGTATAAACAGCCATTGAGTATTTTTTTATTTGATTCTATGAAGTAAGCTAAAAAACTACCAACTATAAATAACCCACTGAGGAACAACTAAAGGCTTTAAATCATCTTGACGAATCCAATCGCCCCCCTCTGTCTCTCTCACTAGGTAATATGGTGGAAATCCTTCTGGAGTGACTTTAATATAATATAAATTACCATTGACCCTATGTTCTTCAATTCTTTTTGTACCCTCTTTTCGAATTGTAATTTCAGGTTCATATTCGTATCCTGAATCTAAAGTATTTGGGGGGGATGGCACTTCCTCTAACACTTCAGTTTTTTCAGCATATGCAGTAGCCGAAAAGAAAATATAACCAAGCATTAAAATTAATGAAGTAAAAATTTTGTTCATTGCGTAAGTCTATCAAAATCAGTTAGCTAACAGTAGTTTTTTTATCCAAAAAAAGGTTCGTATACAAAGGTATAATGTAAAAATATTAAGAAAAATTTAAAAAGCTATGAAAACATTGCTCCTAATTGATGGGTCCTCATATTTATATCGAGCATTTCATGCTATGCCCGACTTTAGGAATAAAGAGGGATTTCCTACTGGAGTAATCTATGGGGTATTGAATATGCTACAAAATACCCATAGAAAATATGAGAGCACTTACAGCGTTTGTGTATTTGATGCTAAGGGAAAAACTTTTCGAAATGATATTTTTGAAGAATACAAAGCCAATCGACCAAAAATGCCTGATGATTTATCGATACAGATTGAACCGCTCCATAGGGCTATTAATGCAATGGGCTGGCCAATTCTTATTAAAAAGGGAGTGGAGGCGGATGACGTTATTGGCACACTTGCTAAGAAAGCAAATGAAGAAAATATTTCAGTCACTATATCAACAGGTGATAAAGACTTAGCGCAGCTAGTCAATAAAAATACCTCACTCGTCAATACAATGACAAATGAGCACTTAGATACCGACGGCGTTAAAGCTAAATTTGGCGTTTCGCCAAGTCTTATTATTGATTATCTAACTATCATTGGGGACAAGGCAGATAACATTCCTGGCGTAGATAAAGTGGGTCCAAAAACAGCACTAAAATGGCTTAATGAATTTAATTCGCTAGATAATATTATTAAAAATGCTGATCAAATTGCTGGAGCTGTAGGGGTAAATCTCAAGAATTCTCTTAAATGGTTGCCTATTGCAAAAGACCTGATTTCTATAAGGTCTGAGTTAGATATCAATGTGTCATGGGATCAATTTAAAAAAACACCTGAAGATAAGGATGCGTTAAAAAAAATGTATCAAGAGTTTAATTTTTCTAGTTGGCTTAAAAATTTAGATGGCAAAAAAACAAATGCGCCCACGGATGAAACAAACAAAAATGATTACGCGGAATTTGATAACAAAAAAAAATATACTTTAATTCAAACTTCAGCTCAATTAGAAGTATTGATTGAAGAAATAAAAAAAATAAAATTAATTGCAATTGATACAGAAACTACATCACTTAATGTTATGAATGCAAAACTAGTTGGGATTTCCATGAGTTTGAAAAAAGGTGAGGCGGTTTATATTCCAGTAAATCATATGGGGGCGACTGAAGATGAACAGATTAATGAGGATGACCTAGTCCAATTACTAAAGCCCGTCCTCGAAGATAGTGCAATTGTTAAAATAGGTCAAAATATAAAATATGATGCGCATATTTTTTTAAATTTAGGGATAAAAATGCATGGAATCAATGAAGACACCATGCTCATGAGTTATGTGATTAATAGCAATCAAAGTCACGGAATGAATAAGCTGAGTCAAAAGTATTTAGGTCATGATTGTATAACTTATGAATCGTTAGTTGGTAAAGGGGTTAAGCAACTTACATTTGATCAAATTGATATCAATGATGCACTAGAATATGCAGCTGAAGATGCCGATGTTACCCTTCAGCTTTATCATGTCCTCAAAAATCAGTTAAAAAAAGAAAAAAGATTATTAGAAGTCTATCAAAAATTTGAAATTCCAAGTATGAAGGCGTTAATTGAAATTGAAAGAAATGGAGTACTAATTGATGCGCATTTACTAGGTCAACAAAGTCAAAAAATTGGAGAGGAATTAATCAAAATAGAAAGTAAGGCTTATGAACTTGCGGGTCAACCTTTTAATTTAGCTTCACCAAAACAGTTGCGTGAAATCTTATTTGAAAAATTAGAGATAAAACCATTAAAAAAAACCCCTACAGGAACACCATCAACCTCAGAGGAAGTTCTGCAAGAGCTTTCCAAAGATTATCCTTTACCTAAAATTCTTTTAGAATATCGTACTCTTGCGAAGCTAAAATCTACTTATACTGACAAGCTTCCACTAATGATAAATCAATCTACCGGTAGGATTCATACTAGTTATAACCAGGCTGTTGCCGTCACTGGCAGATTGGCAAGTTCTGACCCAAACCTACAAAATATTCCCATTAAAAGTTCTGAGGGAAGAAAAATTAGAGAGGCCTTCATTGCCAAACCCAATTTCTCAATAATATCGGCAGATTATTCTCAAATCGAATTAAGAATTTTAGCGCACCTTTCAAAAGACTTGGGACTTATTGAGGCGTTTAAAAATAATAAGGACATTCATACAATTACTGCATCCGAAATATTTAATACAAATATTAAAAAAATCACATCAGAACAAAGAAGATATGCAAAGATAATTAACTTTGGTTTAATTTATGGGATGGGGGCTTTTGGTTTAGCAAAAACTTTAGGTATCACTAGAAGTGATGCTCAAAATTATATTCAAGAATACTTTAATAAATATCCGACCGTTCTTCAATATATGGAAGAATCTAAACAATTCGCTAGAGAGCACGGGTATGTAGAAACTTTTTTTGGTAGACGTCTATGGCTTCCTGAAATAAGCTCATCTAACGGCCTTAGAAAAGCAGGAGCAGAAAGAGCTGCCATTAATGCACCAATGCAAGGCACCGCTGCCGATTTAATCAAACTTGCAATGATACAAGTTCAGCAGTGGATTGATGATAATAGTGATTTAAAAGGACAAGTAATCATGCAAGTTCATGATGAACTTGTTTTTGAAGTACCGAACAATGAAATAGATAAATTTACAAAAGAAATTCCTCAAATAATGCAAAATGTTGCCAAACTCGACATCCCCTTAATTGTAGAAATTAATGCTGGAGAAAATTGGGAAAAAGCGCATTAAGTAATTTTAGAAAAAATAAAAATGACTAAAAACAAAAAAAAAGAAATTCATGCATTGATAATTGGTGATGAAATTCTATCTGGCAAAAGAAAAGACAAGCATCTAACATATCTAATTGAAACATTAAAAAAACACAATCTTCACATATCAAGAGCAGATTACATCTCTGATGATACCAAAGAGATTAAAAAAACATTAGAACAGAAGAAAGATGTGATTGTTTTTTGTTTCGGTGGGATTGGTGCTACGCCTGACGATTGTACGCGAAGTGCTGCTGCCCAAGCTCATCAAAAATTATTATCCCGCCATCCAGAAGCAAAAGTTTTAATTGAAAAACAATTTGGCGAAGATGCATACCCTAAGAGAATTCTAATGGCAGACCTACCAGAGGAATCATCTCTTATTCCAAACTCTATCAACAATATTCCTGGTTTTTTTATAAATCAACATTTCTTCATGCCTGGTTTTCCTGAAATGGCATGGCCCATGATTGATTGGGTGATTGATAATAATCTCTTAAAAATAGAGGAATCAAAAAAATATGAAGATTATTCAATCTGGTTAGATAACGTAAGTGAAAGTAGTTTGATTGACTTAATGGAACTTACTCAATCAAAATTTCAAAAAATTAAAATATACAGCCTGCCAAAAATGCACCCAAAAAAAATGCTTGAGCTCGGAGTTATAGGTGAAGAAGGCTATGTAAAAGATGCTTTGAACTTCATCAAAGATAGTCTAGAGAAAATGAAAATTTCTTGGCGGAATCTTTAGTCTTGAAAATAATATCTATGATTATTACAATGACTCATTGATATGATTATTGGCAAACATAAACTTAAAAATAATATTATTTTAGCCCCAATGGCTGGAGTAACAGATAGACCATTTCGCGTGCTTTGTAAAAAATTCGGTGCGGGTTTGGCAGTAAGTGAGATGGTGACTTCTAACTCTCTTCTTTATGGAAGTGAAAAAACGCTAAGAAGAGCAAACCATGACGGGGAAGTTGCGCCTATATCAGTTCAAATTGCAGGTGCGGATCCTGACATGATGGCAAAAGCAGCACAATACAATATGAACCGAGGGGCTCAGATTATTGATATCAATATGGGCTGTCCTGCAAAGAAAATATGTAATGTAATGGCTGGATCTGCATTACTTAAAGAGGAAAAATTAGTAAAGAAAATACTAGAATCAGTAGTGAGTGCAGTTGATATTCCTGTCACACTAAAAATTAGAACGGGGTGGGATAAAGATAATCGCAATGCTGTGACTATTGCAAAAATTGCAGAGGATGCTGGCATCCAAGCATTGACCATGCATGGAAGAACAAGAGCCTGTCTTTATATGGGGGATGCTGAATACGACACTATTGCATCAGTTAAAGAGAAAATCAAAATACCTTTAATTGCAAATGGTGATATCACTACACCCGAGAAGGCTAAATTTGTTTTAAAATATACAGGAGCTGATGCTGTAATGATTGGTCGAGCAGCTCAAGGAAGGCCCTGGATATTTAGAGAAATTGAACATTACTTGAAAACTGGTACATACTTAACAAGACCCACAAATGACGAAATTCATGAGACTACCATAGAGCATGTTAAAGACCTTTACGAATTCTACGGAGACAATAAAGGCCTAAGAATCGCTAGAAAGCACATATCATGGTATACAAAGGGATTGAAGAATTCAGCCTATTTTCGTGCGGCTATGAACCAAATTGAAGATAATAATGAGCAAATGGACTATATTCATTTATTCTTTGAAGACTTAAGTAAAAAAAATAAATATATTGCTTATGAAGATAACACCAATGATAAAGAACTGGTTGTAAGATAATGAAACATAACTTACCAGATAATATCGATACACTTCTTGATCAATATTTTAATGATTTAGATGGAGATCAAGCTAGTGCTATTTATGAAATGGTTATTAACACTGTTGAAAAACCCCTTCTCTTATATATCATGAATAAAGCTGAAGGTAACCAGAGTAAAGCAGCAAAAATGTTGGGCCTTAATCGAAATACGCTAAGAAAAAAACTTAAACAGTACAATCTCGATAATTAAATGATAAAAATTAAAAAAGCTTTAATCAGTGTCTCTGATAAATCTTATGTTTTGGAGTTAGCAAAATGTTTAAATTCATTTGATGTTGAAATTTTATCGACAGGAGGGACAGCAAAACTTCTAAAAGAAAATAAGATTAAAGTTACTGATGTAAGTGATTACACAAAATTTCCAGAAATGCTTGATGGAAGAGTTAAAACTCTTCATCCAAAAATTCATGGAGGTATTTTAGGCAGAAGGGATAATACTGAGCATATTGAAACAATGAAAAATCATGGGATAGACCCAATTGATCTTGTAGTAGTTAATTTATACCCTTTTGAAGAAACCATTAAACAAGAGGACTGCTCAATAGAGCTTGCAATAGAAAATATTGATATTGGTGGCCCTGCTATGATTCGATCTGCTGCAAAAAATTATCAACATGTTGCTGTTTTGACAAATTCAAATGACTATCAATTATTCGCTGATGAAATAAATAAAAATCAAGGTTCAATTAGTTTGGATTTTAGTTTTTCATTAGCAAAAAAAGCTTTTGGCAGAACATCGGCTTATGATTCAGCAATTAATAATTACTTATCGTCTGATAACCAAAATCAGTTTCCTGATCAATTAACGAAAACTATTAATAAAGTGATGGATTTACGCTATGGAGAAAATCCTCATCAAGAAGCAGCCTTTTACAAAGACTCTATTGAGGATATAGGTTCTTTATCTAGCTTTGAGCAAATTCAAGGTAAAGAATTATCATTTAATAATCTTAATGACTCAGACACTGCTTGGGAATGTGTCAAGAAGTTTTCTCATCCAAGTTGCGTGATAGTTAAACATGCTAACCCTTGCGGTGTTGCATCATCAGTTAGCTTAAAAGAATCCTATAAGGCTGCGTTTAAAACTGATCCTACTTCAGCTTTTGGAGGAATCATTGCATTCAATAAAAGCTTAGATGAAGAAACTGCATCTTTAATAACCAATCAATTTGCTGAAGTAATTATAGCCGTAGATTTTTCAGAGGGTGCAATAAAAGCTTTTAAAAATAAACCTAACGTTAGATTATTGAAAATAAAAATTGAAAAAAATAATACAGAATTTGATTTTAAGAAAATAGGGGGTGGGTGGTTAATTCAAACACCAGACATACATACTTTGGATATTAATGATTGTAGTATCGTTACTCATCTTGAACCTACAAAAGAGCAACTCGATGATATGAAATTTGCATGGATTGTCTCGCAATATGTCAAATCAAATGCCATTGTTTTCTGTAAAAATAAACAAACATTAGGAATCGGTGCTGGGCAAATGAGTAGGGTAGATAGTACGAAAATTGCTTCCCATAAAGCTGAAAATGCAAAAATAGATTTAACGCAATCAGTTGTTGCTTCAGATGCTTTTTTTCCTTTTAGAGATGGTATTGATGTAATTGCAAGACATGGTGCTAAATGCATCATCCAACCTGGAGGAAGCATCAAGGATGAGGAAGTAATAGATGCAGCCAACGAACATGGCATTGTCATGTTATTTACAAACGTTCGGCACTTTAAACACTAAATAATGAAGGTACTTATTATAGGTGGTGGCGGGAGAGAACACGCCCTAGCCTGGAAAATTTCTCAAAGCCCCGTAGTAAAAAAAATATATGTGGCGCCAGGTAACGGAGGCACTGCTCTTGATAACAATATAGAGAATATTGATATTACTGATGTTCAAGAGCTTATAAGTTTTTCAATTAAACAAAAAATTGATTTAACTGTTGTTGGCCCGGAAGCACCGCTTGCCATTGGGATAGTTGATGCATTTAGAAAAAATAATTTAGCTATTTTTGGTCCGACAAAAGCTGCAGCGCAACTTGAAAGCTCCAAGGAATTCTCAAAAATTTTTATGGCGCGTCACAACATACCAACAGCAAAATTTGCTACTTTTAAAGATACAAACTCTGCACATGATTACCTACAAAATAATCCTGCCCCCATCGTAATTAAAGCGGATGGACTTGCATCAGGAAAAGGTGTGGTCGTTGCAATGACCGACGAGGAAGCACATGAAGCTGTAGACTCAATGCTTAGTGAAAAAATTTATGGTAGTGCTGGAACAAAAATTATCATTGAAGAATTTTTAGAGGGAGAAGAGGCTAGCTTTATCGTAATTTGCGATGGTTCAACTATTCTACCTCTTGACTCAAGTCAAGATCATAAACGTTTACTAGATAATGATGCTGGCCCAAACACAGGAGGGATGGGAGCATACTCCCCCGCCCCCCTAGTAACAGAGGAGGTAAATAAAAAAATAATGGATCAGGTTATTATTCCTACAATTGAAGGTATGAAACAAGAAGGAATTGAATTTTCAGGATTTTTATACGCAGGAATAATTGTTGACCCTTATAAGAATATCAAGACACTTGAATTTAATTGCCGTATGGGTGACCCAGAAACCCAACCTCTCTTATTCAGAATGCAAGGTGATTTATTCACAGTATTGTTCAAAGCTGCGAAGCAAGAATTAGAAGGGGTTGAAATTAATTGGGATAATGAACATGCGATTACAATCGTGATGGCCACAAAAGACTATCCCACCAAACCAATTCTAGGAGATGAGATTAATTTGCCAGAAATGCAAAATGAAGACACCTTTATATTTCATGCTGGCACCAGTTTAGAAAGTAATAAACTCATGACATCTGGTGGACGTGTTTTAGGAATAACTGCAAAGGGAAAAACACTTGAAATTGCAAAAAATAAAGCTTACGACATCTTGAGAAAGGTTGAATTTGATGGAGCACAATTTCGAACAGATATTGGAAAAAAAGCATTAAATTAAGGTTATGAGAAATTTAAGACTTAAACGATTTATTGCTAACGGAGGCGTGGTTGCCTACCCTACAGAGTCATGTTTTGGTCTAGGATGTGACCCACAAAGTTTTAGAGGGATAAAAAAATTAAATACTCTAAAAAAAAGGCCTTCAAATAGAAATTTTATTTTAATTACTTCAGACCTTAAACAAATTAAAGGAATTGTTAAGGAATTTAATAAAAAACAAATTCAAATGCTATATACCAAATGGCCTGGCCCTCAAACATGGTTAATAAGAGCAAATCCTAAATGTCCATCATGGCTAAAAAGTAATGATAAAGTAGCTGTAAGAATTCCTGATTTTAATATCTGTCAAGATTTACTATCTTCAATTCGTATGGCTATTACTTCAACAAGCGCAAACAAAACAAAACAGCGTCCTATTAAAAATTATAGAGAAGCATGCCGTCATTATGGGCAGGGTGTCCATATTGTTAAAGGAAGAATAGGGGGAAATAAAAAACCTAGCCAAATACAAGATTTTGAAACAAAAGCTATAATAAGAAAATGACTGAAAATAAAATAAATAATGAAGTTGTTAAGGATTACTTTATAAAATTACAAACAGATATCTTGAATGCAGTTGAAATCGTTGATGGCAAAAATTTTTTAGTTGATTCCTGGCAAAGGTCTGAAGGTGGTGGTGGCACAACATGTATTTTAGAAAATGGAAATATTTTTGAAAGAGCTGGTATCGGGTTTTCAAATGTTATTGGCTCGCAACTTCCTAAATCAGCAACCGATGCCCATCCTGAGATTGCTGATAGTAAATGGGAAGCTACGGGAGTCTCTTTGGTCTTTCATCCCAAGAATCCCTTTATTCCTACTGTTCACATGAATGTAAGATTTTTTGTTGCAGAAAAAAATAATAAGCAAACTTGGTGGTTTGGCGGGGGAATGGATTTAACGCCTTATTATGGCTTTGATGAGGATGCAGTGCATTTCCATAAAACAATTAAAACAGCACTTAACCCATTTGGCAAAAAACTTTATCCCGAGTTCAAAAAAAACTGTGACAGATATTTTTTTCTAAATCATCGTAATGAACCTCGAGGGATAGGTGGCATTTTTTTTGATGATTTTAATATGCAAGATTTTAACTTTTCTTTTGATTTCACAAAAGAGGTAGGAAATACGTTTTTAAAAGCATATCTACCTATACTTCAAAAAAGAAGAGATCACAAATTTACAAATAAGGAAAAAGATTTTCAACAATACCGCAGGGGACGTTATGTTGAATTTAACCTCTTGCAAGATAGAGGAACACTATTTGGCATTCAATCAAAAGGCCGTGTTGAGTCAATCTTAATGTCTATGCCGCCATCAGTTAAGTGGGAATATGATTACACACCTGAAAAAGGTAGTAAGGAAGAAGAATTATATTCTAAATTTTTAATTGCTAAAGACTGGGTATAGAATTCTAATGCTAGAGCAATTATTTAGAAAAAAAGGTATAACGGAAAATACAAATACTCAATTAAAACGTTGCCTTAGTGCTTTCGATTTAACATTGCTTGGTGTGGGTTGCATCATTGGCACAGGTATCTTTGTTTTAACAGGAATTGTTGCTGCTACTCACTCAGGACCGGCAATTATTATTTCTTTTATAATTGCAGGAACCGCATGTGCATTTGCTGCATTATCTTATGCTGAACTATCCTCATCTATTGGAGGTTGTGGAAGTGCTTATGGTTACTCCTACGTAGCATTTGGTGAGCTTTTTGCATGGATTATTGGCTGGATACTCTTATTAGAGTATGGCGTTGCAATTGCAGCTGTGGCAAGTGGTTGGTCAGGTTATTTTAATAACGCACTAGTTGCTATAAATATTGGTCTCCCTGAATACTTAATTAATCCTCCAAGTGCTGGTGGAATAATTAACCTTCCTGCGTCTATTATAATTATTTTAATCATGATGCTTCTTATCGCTGGAGTCAAAGAGAGTGTTAAATTAAATACGATCATGGTATTTATCAAGATTAGCGCAATTTTGATATTTATTTTTATTGCTCTATTTAACATTAATCCAAATAATTGGACACCATTCATTCCTTTTGGATGGTTTGATAGACTGCCAGATGGTGAAACGATAGGAATTTTTGCTGGAGCCTCTATTGTCTTCTTTGCTTACGTGGGTTTCGACGCAGTTTCCACTGCTGCAGAAGAAGCGATTAATCCTCAAAAAGATTTACCAAAAGGTATCTTGTACTCGTTAATAATTTGTACGATTTTTTACGTTATCGTATCAGCACTCCTTACTGGAGTAATTTATTATGAGGAGTTAAATGTATCCGATCCTGTCGCATTTGCCTTATCGCAATTAGGATACTCTTGGTCATCTGCCTTGGTAGCTACTGGAGCTATCTTTGGTTTAGCGACTGTAATGCTTGTTTTATTTTATGCATTAACAAGAGTCATTTTTTCAATGAGTCGAGATGGTTTACTTCCAGAATATTTAAGTAGTGTAAACAAAAAGACAAAAGTACCCGTTAAAGTAATTCTTACAACTGGAATTATCATATCGACTATTGCGGGATTTGTTTCACTAGGTGAACTCGCTGAAATTGTTAATATTGGAACACTTTCAGCATTTATAATTGTCTGCTTCGGAGTAATTGCATTACGATCAAGACATAAAATTAATACCTTTAAAAATAGATGGCATCCATTAATTCCAATATTGGGCATTTTATGCTGCGGTTCATTAATGTTTTTTCTTCCAACAGATACTTGGATTAGGTTTCTAATATGGCTTTTTCTAGGGATAATATTTTATTTCTGTTATTCAATAAGGCATAGCAAACTTAAATAGCCTTATAAAAATTAAGCTTTAGATTATTTAATATTCTTGGACAGAATACTCAGTTGAAATACTATGCGAAAGTTTTGGGTATATTACGACTGAGTCTTCAAGGGTATTTGCAGTTTCTATACAAACCATCCTCCTCCATTCGTCTTTCTTGCCCATATCACTCATCTCAATTGCTCTTTCGCTGCCTGGATTCCAAACAACCAATGAATCGCTATTTGACTTTTTGATATTAATAATTCTTTTTAATTTTTTATCCTCTAAGTAACAATCATTACTTGAATTTAAATAAACTTTATCTATGGGTGACTTGAAGGATATTGAATCCCCCTCGATTCCTTTTTTAAAATTATTATTCTTATCAGTAAATAATGCATTTTCTAGACCTGTAACTTTGACATTATTTATATCAGACACATAAAAGTAGGTATGAAACCCCTCACTTATCGTAAAAGGACTATTAGATAAATTAGTGGTTTTTAAGTTAAGGCTAAGAGTTTCACCGACAACAATACTCATGATAAGCTCAAAATTATATGTAAGTTGCTTCTTGACAGTTTCTGTTGGAATCATCTTAAGAACAATTTTTGTTGCACCGTTTTTTAGATCACTTGATTCAATCAATTCCCAGGGGATAACTCTCGCGAATCCATGTAAGCAAAAACTATTATCAGTTGGATGCTCACCAAACCAAGGCCAGCAGATCGGGACTCCACCTCTGATTGACCTTCCTTTTTCATAACGTGCATTTGAGGATAGCCAGAGGACATCATCTTTTATTGACTTTGGCTTCCACCAATCAACATGTGCTCCTTGCAATGCAATCCTCGCATCAGCTTTATCGTTATTAATCTCTATAAACTCTAGACCAACTTTATTTTTAGAAATTTTTATATTTGAACTTACCTTCATTATGATTTTTTTAATTGGCTGATGTCTCTTACAGCACCATTTGATGCACTTGTTGTCATCATCGCATATGCTTTAAGAGCATCTGATACCTTACGCTGTCTCGGCTTAGGTTGCCAAGCATTTTCTTTGTTATTCATAGCTTCTCTTCTCTTCTGCAATTCTTCAGCACTAATTTTTAAATTTATTGATCTCTCAGGGATATTAATTTCAATGATATCGCCTTCTTCTGCCAATGCAATTGCACCTCCCTCTGCAGCTTCGGGTGAAACGTGCCCTATGCTAAGACCAGAAGTCCCCCCAGAAAATCTTCCATCGGTTAACAAAGCACAAGACTTTCCTAGTCCTTTTGATTTTAAATATGTCGTGGGGTACAGCATCTCTTGCATCCCAGGGCCCCCTTTTGGTCCTTCATAGACAATCAAAACAACGTCTCCTTCTATAATTTTATCTGCCAGGATTTCTTCAACGGCGGCATCTTGTGACTCAAAAAGCCTGACTTTTCCAGTAAATTTCAATATCTCTTCGTCAACTCCTGCTGTTTTGACAATACAGCCCTCCTCGGCAATATTTCCATAGAGAACTGCAAGTCCACCATCTTGGCTATAAGCATTTTTTTTATTCCTGATACATCCATTCTCTCTATCCAAGTCTAAGGACGGCCAAATTTTTTCCTGACTAAATGCCTGAGTTGTTTTAATACCCCCCGGCGCAGCTAAGAAAAACTTTTTAATTACTTCATCTTTAGTGCTTACAATATCCCATTGATTTATTGCATCTCCAAGTGTTGAAGAATGAACACAATTGACGTTTTCATTAAGCTTATTTGCTCTTTTTAACTCTCCTAGCAATCCAAATACACCACCCGCTCTATGAACATCTTCCATATGATATTTCTGTGATGCAGGTGCCAACTTTGCCAAACAAGGAACGTTTCTCGAGATCCTATCTATATCTTTCATAGTAAAGTCAACGTTGGCCTCTTTAGCTGCCGCAAGTAAATGCAGTACCGTATTTGTTGACCCCCCCATAGCTACGTCCAAACTCATTGCATTCTCAAATCCCTCTTTTGTCGCAATCTCTCGAGGTAAAATTCCCTTTTCATTTTTTTCATAATATCTTTTTGTTATATCTACTATTATTTTTCCTGCATCTAAAAATAATTTTTTTCTTGACGCATGGGTTGCTAAGGTACTTCCATTGCCAGGCAAACTAAGGCCTAACGCTTCAGTTAAGCAATTCATAGAATTAGCTGTAAACATACCAGAGCAAGATCCACATGTTGGACATGCAGACTCTTCAAGCTCTTTTAACTGAATGTCTGATACTGATTTATCTTCCGATCCGATCATTGGTGAAACTAAATCAATCTTTGTAACTACGCTTTCCCAATTCACCTTCCCTGCCTCCATTGGACCGCCAGATACAAAAATAACAGGGATGTTGATTCGCATTGCTGCCATCAACATACCTGGGGTGATTTTGTCACAATTTGAAATACAGACCATAGCATCTGCGCAATGTGCGTTCACCATGTACTCAACGCTGTCTGCAATTAATTCTCTACTCGGTAGACTATAAAGCATACCATCATGGCCCATGGCAATTCCATCATCCACCGCAATTGTATTAAATTCCTTAGCCACACCTCCATGCCTTTCAATTTCTCTAGCCACCAATTGGCCCATATCTTTGAGATGCACGTGTCCTGGGACAAACTGAGTAAATGAATTGACGACAGCAATTATAGGCTTAACAAAATCATCATCCTTCATACCAGTTGCACGCCAAAGTGCTCTTGCACCTGCCTGCCCTCTTCCTTCTGTCGTCGTTCTTGATCTATATTTTGGCATTACTGTTAATTCCTAAATTTTTTAATACATCGCAATTTTAACTTATAATTGCACTTATATGCTGACTCATCCTCAATTCGATCCCATTGCAATATCAATAGGCCCTGTGGCACTTCATTGGTATGGACTCATGTACTTCATCGGATTTTTATCTTTTATATACTTTGGTAAAAAACAAGTAAAAAATCAAACGTGGTCTTTAATCGATGAAAAGATATTGGATGATATGTTTTTTTACGGAGCGCTTGGTGTAATACTTGGTGGAAGATTAGGTTATGTGTTGTTTTATCAGCCCGCATATTATTTAGATAATCCTGCTGAAATATTTGCTTTTTGGCAAGGTGGTATGTCTTTTCATGGTGGTTTTTTAGGCGTATTAATTGGGATGATAATGATAGCGAGAAAATATCAAATCCGATGGTTAGTCATAACAGATTTTATTGCTCCATTGGTTCCCTTAGGTTTGGGTTTTGGAAGGATTGGTAATTTTATTAATCAAGAGTTATGGGGAAGGCCAACAGATACCTCATGGGGAATGATTTTCCCTGCAGTTGATGATATAACCAGGCATCCTTCTCAGCTATATCAATCTTTTTTTGAGGGGCTTGTCCTTTTTTTAATTCTTTGGTTTTATGCAAAAAAACAAAGGGCCGTAGGAAAAGTATCTGCTTTGTTTTTAATTTTTTATGGATTATTTAGATTCTTGATTGAATTTACAAGAGAGCCTGATGGTCACCTTGGTCTTCTTTATTTGGGTTTTTCTATGGGTCAATGGTTATCGCTTCCTATGCTGATTCTTGGAATGTTTATGTATTTTAAAGAAACTCCCGTTAGCAACAACGATTGATCTTATTCCATTTACCCTCTAATTTTAATTTAAAATATTCTGCCCTAGATACCGGACAATCTTTTTTGTGCTGTTTACAGCGACTAAAATTTTCAAGGTAAACTTCATAGTCATTATCCCCACTGACTGTCCTTATATATACCCATAATTTTCTTAAACTAAACATCTGATAGCTTTCTTTTTCGATTCTTGATCTTGGTTGTTAGTGCAATCCTGATTACATCAATGATGACTATCCATAAGATAATTACTAAAAATATAGTAATACCGGCATCAAGCTTTAAATTGAAAATAAGTTTTTGTGCAACATCAATTCCATAATCAGGAATATACCCATTACTAATTTTTTGTGACATTGAGTTAGCTGCTGAAAGAAAACCTATGCGAATATCTTCGCTAAATATTTTCTGATAGGAGGCCGATGTTGTGACTATCATAAGCCAGACTAGTGGTATTGCTGTAATCCAAGCAAATTTTATCTTATCTGATTTGATCAATATCGCAGTCCCAACACTTAAAGCAATTGCCGCTAACATTTGATTTGCAATGCCAAATAAAGGCCACAGGATATTTACTCCGCCGTTAGGATCAATCACACCTATATATAAAAAATAACCCCAACATGAAACAACAATAAAACTTGTCAGGATTATTGATGGAAGCCATGAAGTTTGACCTAGCTTAGGGTGGAGATTCCCGAGCATATCCTGCAACATGAATCTTCCAACCCTAGTGCCAGAATCTAACGTAGTCAATATAAAAACAGCTTCAAACATGATGGCAAAGTGATACCATAAAGCGAGCAAATGCTTTCCAAAGGCATTAGCAAAAATAGTCGCCATTCCAACTGCCAGTGATGGGGCACCTCCCGTTCTTGCAAATAATGTAGATTCACCGACATCCTTAGCCAATTGGTCCATCTGTTCAACGGTTACCGAATAACCCCAAGAATTGATTTTGCTGATTATTTCGTTTGGCTCTGTGCCAACAACTCCAGCAGGGCTATTAATTGCAAAGTATATTCCAGGCTCTAAAACGCAAGCTGCCACCATTGCCATAATTGCAACAAATGCCTCAAGGAGCATCCCACCATAACCAATCATAGGTATGTGTCTTTCATTATCAATTAATTTAGGGGTTGTCCCAGATGAGATGAGTGCATGGAACCCAGAAATTGCGCCACAAGCAATTGTGATAAAAACAAATGGAAATACACTACCCCCAAAAATAGGTCCAGATCCATCTATGAATTGAGTAACCGCAGGCATTTTTATTTCTGGCTGCATAATTGCAATAGCAATAGCTAGGAAAATAATAGTGCCAAGTTTTACAAAAGTTGATAAATAATCCCTTGGAGCAAGAAGCATCCATATTGGCAAAACAGCTGCAATAAAACCATAAATGATTAAAGCCCATGCCAAGAAAAGACCACTATGATCAAAATAACTTCTCATTGATTCCGAGTTATCAATGATGCTCCCCATATAAACTGCCATTAAAAGCAAAATAACTCCAATAGCAGTTGCTTCTAGAACTCTTCCTGGACGAATAAATCTCATATAAAAACCAACAAGAATTGCTATTGGAATTGTCGCAACAACAGTTGATGTTGCCCAAGGACTGTTTTTCATTGCATTTACAACTACTAAACCTAAAACAGCAATTAGGATAATCATAATTATGAAAGTACCAATCATCGAAGCAAATCCAGCTAGTGCTCCCAACTCTTCCTTAGCCATTTGACCCAAACTTTTACCGTTTCTTCTTACTGAAAAAAATAAAATTACCATATCTTGAACGGCGCCACCGACCACCGCCCCAACTAAAATCCAAATTGTGCCTGGAAGATAACCAAATTGAGCTGCAAGGGTTGGGCCAACGAGGGGACCTGGTCCAGCAATAGCAGCAAAATGGATTCCAAATAATACCCATTTATTTGTTGGGACAAAATCTTGACTATTACTATATTTAACTGCGGGAGTCTGTCTCGAACCATCTATTACTAGTGCCTTTGTTGCAATCCAGGCAGAATAAAATCGGTAAGCGACCGTATAAATACAAATTGCAGCTGTTATAAACCATATCGCATTAATAGATTCTTCTCTCTGAAGCGCTATTAATGAAAATGCAAAGGCCCCAAGAAGTGATACAAGTGCCCAAATAATTTTATTTCCAATATTTTTCATTTAGTAGTAGATCTTGCTTAAGGGAGTTTCAGGTTTTTTCGGAACGTAAGAAGCCATATTAGCAATTATTTTCTGGGTTGACCATAGAACTGCAATGGCATCCAAAATATCATCATCTGCAACATCCCCTCTCTTAAAATTTGCTCTTATTTTCTCAAAATCAAATTTTGGAAATAACTTTTTTACTAATTTATATCTCGTTTTAAATCCATCATTAGTTTTTTTTCCTAACTCAATCACCTTCATATCATTCATCGCCATAAAACTTAACTCAGGATGAACCTCATATAGTTTTAGTTTCTTATGCGCATTGCAAAATATTGTTCTTGCTTCTTTTATTTTAGAGAACAAAAACCATGATTGCTTTGAAATCTTTTTCCCACAAATTGACTCATTAATTACACATGCATCAGTGTAGCTATTTGAAAATAACGCTTCTTTAGCAGGAGCTGAAAATATTGTAGATGCTCTCGATTTTAGTAAAGTTCTTGCCTCAGCATCTGCCATACGAAATCCTTTTTCGTGTATAGCTAATGGAATATCAATTCCAGCTATCGATTTTTGATTTATGATACTTTCTAAATAATTTAAGCTCTCAATCAGCTTGATACTGATCTCACCCCTAGGCTTCTCTTCAGCAACTACCCAGCCATACCTACATCCATCGATTCCAAAAACATGGTTCATATTTGTTATACTTTCATACCTAATAAATTATTTTAACTTAACTATGCTGAAAAAAAAGATACTGCTTGGAGTTACAGGAAGTGTAGCTGCTTATAAAACTGCTGAATTAGTTAGGCTACTTCGTAAGAATAACTTTTTTGTGCAAGTTATTTTAACAAAGTCAGCTAAACAATTTGTTACTCCCTTAACCCTCCAAGCTCTGTCTGGGAATCCTGTTTTAGAAAATATGTGGGAACCTACGGAGGGTAATGGGATGGAACACATCAACCTCACAAGAACTGCAGATTTATTATTAATTGCTCCGGCCTCAGGCAACTTCATTGCTAAACTTGCCAATGGCTTAGCAGATGACCTTCTAACTAATCTTTGCCTAGCCAGATCATGTCCACTTCTTGTAGCCCCAGCGATGAACGTTGAAATGTTTAATAATATAGCTACACAAAGAAATATAGAGACAATAAAAAACGATGGAATTGTTCTTTCTGGTCCAGATTCGGGGGAGCAGGCGTGTGGTGAAGTTGGTTTTGGAAGGCTGATAAATTTTGAATCAATGATGCTTGATATTAAAAAAATAATTTCTTCTCAAATATTTTTAAATAAAAAAATATTAATTTCATCTGGAGCCACGCTTGAAAAAATTGATGAAGCTAGAGCTATTACGAATTTAAGCTCTGGGCTAATGGGATTAAATCTTGCAAAAATGGCATATACAATGGGCGCAGAAGTTACTGTTATTTCCGGTCACTCTAATTATGAATTTCCACCATGTATTAAAACAATAAAAGCAGTAAATCATGATGAAATGAATAAATCCATTACTTCTAATATAGAAAAAAATGATATCTATATAAGTGCTGCAGCGATATCTGACTATAAACCAAATTATATAAAAGGGAAAATAAAGAAAGAAAACGAAAATATTTCCCTAGAACTTAAAAAAACTAAGGATATTCTCAGTTACATAGGGAAAAATTTTGGTCATAAGCTAGTTGTTGGATTTGCAGCTGAATCTGAAAATTTAATTGAGAATGCAAGAAGAAAACTTGTATTAAAAAATTTAGATATAATTATCGCAAATGAGATTAAACACTCAATGGGAAAAACAAAAGCTAAGATGGTCATTATTGATCAATATGAAGATAGATATCTCCCTGAGGCTGAAAAAGAAGTTCAAAGTAAGATTATCTTAGAACATATATTTAAACTTTCCTCGAGAGTAAAGAATCATGACGCTATCAATTGACTTTAAAATTCTTAATCCATTAATAAAAGATCATGTCCCAACTTATGCATCGGAAGGTTCTGCTGGACTTGACCTACGAGCATGTATTGATAACCCTATAAAACTTGAACCGGGTAAAACTGAGCTCATCCCGACAGGCATATCAATTTTCATTAAAGACCCAGGTTATGCTGCGATCATATTACCCAGATCAGGTCTAGGACATAAGCATGGAATAGTTTTGGGCAACTTGGTTGGATTAATTGACTCGGACTACCAAGGCGAGTTGTTTATTTCTACATGGAATAGAAGTTCATCTGCATTTATGATCAATTCACTCGACAGAATTGCACAATTAGTAATTGTGCCCGTATCTCAGGCAAAATTTAATCTAGTTTCGGAATTTCCAAAAAGTAATCGTGGAGCTGGTGGTTTTGGAAGTACCGGAAAGTCTTAAAAAAGACTTGATATGACACTAAATTCTGTGGATAATAAACATCTTTTTTGCGAATTTGAATAGAGGTTAGATATGGCAAGAGTATGTGATGTAACAGGGAAAAAAACGACAACCGGGAACAATGTTTCTCATGCTAAAAATAGAACACGCCGTAAATTTCTTCCCAATCTTCAAAATCGTAAAATTTGGGTTGAAAGTGAGAACCGTTGGATTTCCATGAAAATATCTGGAGCAGCTTTAAGAACTATAGATAAACTTGGGATTGATGAAATTCTCAAAAGAATGCGTGCAGATGGTAAAAAAGTTTAAGGGATAATTATGAGAGAGAAAATAAGATTAGATTCATCAGCAGGTACGGGACATTTTTATACAACTACAAAAAACAAAAGAACCATGACTGAAAAATTTGAAATTAAAAAATTTGATCCTACGATACGTAAACACGTCATGTACAAAGAAAATAAAATCAAATAAATTTTATTTAGGCATAATCACAGTCCTGTGTGGATATGGTATTTCAATTTCATTGTTCAGAAACTCTTTAAAAATAGCTCTATACATATCAGATTTTAAACCCATAAACCCCTTATCAGGGTCAGTCACGTAGCATGAAACATGTAAGTTAATTCCACTATCGGCAAATTCTTTTACATAAACATTTGGTTTCGGCTCCTCAATAACTCTACTTTCTTTAGCACAAACAATAAGAATAATTTCAATTGCCTTATCGATTGACGATTCATAGCTAATTTGAAGATCTAAGGGTAATTTAACAGTCGTATTTGAGAATGTGAGATTAGTGATTTCATCAGTTAATAATTTTTCATTTGGTATGAGAATTTCAACACCATCTAGCCTTCTTAATGCAGTATAACGAGATTTTATTGCTACCACTATTCCATGATCACTCCCAATCTGGAGCATGTCACCCACTCTTATAGATTCATCACTAAGGAGCAAAAACCCACTAACATAGTTTGAAGCAATCTTTTGAAAACCAAATGCCAAACCTAATCCAAAAGCTCCTCCAAATACTGTCAGAAATGATAAATCAATTCCAAGTCCAGTTAAAACTATAATGATTGCAGTTAAATAAAGAAAAATTTTGAAAATTTTAATTAAAATTATTTTTTGGTTTATTCTTAGACTTTGATTCTTTATTTTCATTACCTGGTTTTCAACAAACCTTGCGACTGTCATTGCAACTATAATCGCAATAAATACACCAATAATACTTTCAATTACAAGAAGCAGAGTAAAGTCCTGCTCAGCAAAATAAAACTCTATTGAATGAAGGTACATTTGAAATTTTGTGACAACGCCGAGCTGATAACTCAAGTAGCCTATAACTACAATTCCAGCTAGTATATTTTCAACAGGTCTTAGCCATGGTCCCGATTTGAATATATACCTCGTAAGAATTATTGCTAGTCTGGCAAATAAAAGAATCACTAATACAGTATTAGCAAAATATAATAATCCCCATTTATACCCTCCTTCTCTGAAGAAATACATAGCTACAATAAGAATTAAGAGCATTACAATGGGTCGAACAATTTTAAAAATATCTTTCAGATTAAAATCATTATCTTCACTATTTTTAAATTTTTTTCTAAGGTAGTATTCGGCTAGGAAAGCCAAAAAAACTACTACAGCTATTATTAGTAACTGTAAAATGAAATCACCGCTCATCAATGTCTCTAGGGTGAAATTATCTTTGAAATATCGCAAATTCATTTGCATTTGTGTATATTCAAGATTCATATTTATTTGCTATTTTATTATTTTTTTTATATTAACACTAATGTGGCAAGTCCAAGGAATATAAAGAACCCTCCACTATCTGTCATTGCGGTAATCAAGACACTTGAACCAACTGCAGGATCTTTTCCTAAGCGATGCATTAAAATTGGCATGAGTACACCCATAATGGCTGCGAGGATAAGGTTTAAACCCATTGCTCCTGCCATCACAAATCCTAAATCAGCATTATCGTATAAATAAAAGGCAAATAATCCTACTATACTGCCCCATATCAATCCATTTAGAAGGGCCACACTTATTTCTTTATACAACAAAGACCTTATACTAGATTGAGTTAATTGACCTATAGCTAAAGCTCTTACAATCATAGCTGTTGTTTGATTGCCTGAATTACCACCAATACTGGCAATAATAGGCATTAGTGCAGCCAAAGCGACTACTTTTTCAATTGAACCTTCAAAGATACCAATGACTCTTGATGCAATAAAAGCAGTTAATAAGTTTATCGCCAACCATGCCCATCTGTTTTGAACTGACTTCCATATTGAAGAAAAAATATCCTCTTCTTCCCTGAGGCCTGCCATAGAAAACTTTTCATTATCAGATTCTTGTCTTATAAAATCCATGACAGCTTCAACAGTTAACCTTCCAACTAATTTATTATTTTCATCAACAACTGGAGCCGTTACCAAATCATATCTTTCAAAAGCATTTGAAGCTTCATCGGCTAAATCTTCTGGCTTAAATAGAACTATTTCTTTTGCCATAATATTTTTAACTTTTGTTATTGGGGGATTAACAATGATTCTCTCCAATGGCAATGCTCCCAAAATTAAACCGTCTTTATCTACAACAAATAATTTATCAGTATGATTTGGTAGCTTCTTAATTTTTCTTAAATAATTTAAAACAACTTCTAAAGTTAAATCTTCTCTGATAGTTGTTATTTCAAATTCCATCAAGCTGCCTACAGAGTCTTCTGGGTATGATAATGCTGACTGAAGTCTTTCTCTATTTTGAATATCTAAATTTTCTAATAAATCTTTAAGCACTTCTTCAGGTAAATCTGGAGCGATGTCTGCAATCTCATCTGTGTCAAGCTGCTCTGCAGCAGCTAATAACTCTGTACTGTCCATATCAGCGATAAGTGTTTGCCTGACTGAATCAGATACTTCAATTAAGATATCACCTTCATTCTCACTCCTAACTAAATCCCATAAAACTAAACGTTTTTGGACTGGCAATGACTCAAGAATGTCTGCAATATCAGCTGGATGAAGATCATCTAGTAAGCTTTCAAGTGAGCTTATATTTTTTTTACTCACAAGGTTTTTAATTAATGCATGCTTCCCATCTTTTGAATTATCATTAAAATTATCTGAAAAATCAGAACTCTCTAATAGTTCATCAATTTGCTCTATCAGATCATTTAAACTTTCTTTTCTTTCAATATTATTTTTCATAATCTTGTACGGATAAGGACTGTTTCTTATTATAAGTTCTTATACTTAAAATGAACAAAAAAAAACCAGCTTTTAGCTGGTTTTTACAAATAAAACAAACGCCTTTATGCTTTTTTTGCAGCAGGCTTTTTAGTTTCTGCTTTTTTTGCAGCAGGCTTTTTAGTTTCTTCTATTGGTGTAACGTCAATAGGATTTGTCGTGTTCGATGAATCAAGCTTTATATCTTCAGGAGTCTCTTCTGCTTTAATTGGTCTTTCCACAAGCTCAACGTATGCCATTGGTGCATTGTCACCTTTTCTAAAACCACATTTAAGAATTCTTAGATACCCACCAGCTCTTTTACTGTACCTAGGTCCTAACTCACTAAATAATTTCCCTACAATCTCTCTATCTCTTAAGCGGCTGAACGCCAATCTTTTATTGTGAACGCTAGTCTCTTTTGCGAGAGTAATCATTGGTTCAGCATACTTCCTCAATTCCTTTGCTTTTGGCAGAGTAGTTCTAATTAGCTCATGTTTAAATAATGATACAACCATATTTTTAAACATAGCTTTTCTATGACTGCTCGTTCTATTTAACTTCCTATGTGCCTTACCATGTCGCATGTTATTACTCCAAAACCGTTTTTAATTTATACTTTTTCTACACCTTCATCTGGCCAATTTTCCACTGCCATACCTAGTGTTAAACCTTTTGATGAAAGGATATCTTTAATTTCATTTAAAGATTTTCTTCCTAAATTAGGAGCTTTTAATAAGTCACTTTCATTCCTTTGAACCAAGTCACCAATATAATAAATACTTTCAGCTTTAAGACAATTTGCTGATCTAACCGTCAATTCTAGATCATCAACAGGTCTTAACAACACTGGATCTATGACTGGAGCTTCTTTAACTTCTACCTCACTTAATTCACTTTCTAAATTAGCAAACACAGATAATTGTCCACGCAAAATAAACGCTGCATCTCTTATCGCCTCTTCTGCATCAACAACGCCATTAGTCTCTACATCTAAGATAAGTTTGTCTAAGTCTGTTCTTTGCTCAACACGAGCGCTTTCAACAAAATAACTTACTTTATCTATTGGGCTGAAAGAAGCATCTATTCCTATAAATCCTAATTCTGTATTTTTTTCTTCGCCTTTATTCCTAACTGGGACTGCCTGATATCCCCTTCCCATTTCAACACGAGCCTCAATATCTATATTTCCACCCTTGTTTAAATGAGCGATAACAAGATCAGGATTTTTAATTTCAACATCATGCCCTACCTCAAAGTCACCAGCTGTTACCTCTCCCTCTTCATTTTTCTTGAGTGAGATAGTAGCGCTTGAATTATTATGAATTGTTAGAGCAACTTTCTTTAAATTTAATAAGATGTCTACTACATCCTCCTGCACGCCATCAATTGTTGAATATTCATGAACCACAGAATCAATTTTTACTTCAGTAATCGCATATCCAGGTATTGATGACAAAAGAACTCTTCTAAGAGCATTTCCTAATGTATGTCCGAAACCTCTTTCCATAGGCTCTAAAGTAACCTTAGCTCTATTAGGTGATTTGATATCGACATCAACAATTTTTGGTTTTAAATATTCTGTAGGGCTTATTTCCATAGTTTTCCTTATTTAAATTTTTAGGCTATATTTTTATTTAGAGTAGAGCTCTACAACAAGCGACTCATTAATAGTAGATGGGAGATCATCTCTCTCTGGTCTATTTTTGAATATTCCTGTTAATTTTTTTACGTCAACCTCAAGCCACTCTGGCAAACCTCTTTCATCGGCAGCATCTAATGCAGATTTAATTCTTAATTGATCTTTTGATTTATCAGCAACACTTATACTATCGCCTGGCTGAACTTGATAAGAAGGGATGTTTACCCTCTTTCCATTAACTAAAATACTATTATGTTTTACAATTTGTCTGGCCTCCGTTCGAGAACCACCGAGACCCATCTTATATGCCACGTTATCTAGTCTAGATTCCAACATTTGTAAAAGATTTTCACCTGTAATTCCTTTTTTTCTATCAGCTTCAGCATAATAGCTTCTGAACTGTTTCTCTAAAACACCATACATTCTTCTTAATTTTTGTTTTTCTCTTAGCTGAACACCGTAATCAGAAAGTCTTGAAGCTCTTCTCTGTCCATGCTGGCCAGGAGGATAGTTTCTTTTTTCTATTGCACATTTTTCAGTGAAGCATTTCTCTGCTTTCAGAAACAGTTTCTCACCCTCTCTTCTACACTGACGACATTTAGGATCTAGATTTCTGGCCAAGTTATTCTCCTATAGCTCTTTAACGTTTAACATATTAATTAAATTCTTCTCTTTTTTGGAGGTCTACATCCATTGTGTGGAACTGGAGTAATATCTTGGATGCTTGTTATTTTTAATCCAACAGAATTAAGCGCTCTTACAGATGACTCTCTTCCAGGACCAGGTCCTTTGATTCTTACCTCTATATTTTTCACTCCATATTCTTGAGCAGCTTTACCGGCAGACTCTGCTGCAACTTGAGCAGCAAAAGGGGTACTTTTTCTTGACCCTTTAAATCCTGCCCCACCAGAAGTAGCCCATGAAAGCGCGTTACCTTGTCTGTCTGTGATTGTAATTATAGTATTATTAAAAGATGCATGAATATGGGCTATACCTTCTGACACATTCTTTTTAACTTTTTTCTTTACACGGACGGTTTTATCTTCTGCCATAAATATTTTCCTTTATTTCCTAATTGCCCTGATTGGGCCTTTTCTGGTTCTTGCATTATTCTTTGTGTTTTGACCTCTAACTGGAAGTCCTCTTCTATGTCTTTGGCCTCTGTAACAACCTAAGTCCATCAGTCTTTTAATGTTCATGGTTACTTCCCTTCGTAGATCACCTTCTACTTCATAACCACCGATATGGTCTCTTAATTTCTCAAGATCCGCATCTGATAAATCCTTTACCTTTGTTGTAGCTGTAATGCCTGTAGCATCACAAATTTTCTTAGCTGTAACTCTGCCGATACCATAAATAGCTGTCAATGCTATTTCAGTATGTTTGTTATCAGATACATTTACTCCAGAAATACGGGCCATACAAAACTCCTAATATATAAGGGCTAAAGGTTTATCAAAGCCCGAAATTATAACTATTTTTTTGTTATTTAACAATGTAAAAATTAACCTTGTCTTTGTTTGTGGCGTTGGTCTTTTTTACAAATTACCCTCACCACACCTTTCCGTCTCACAACTTTACAATTTATACACATTGGTTTTACTGACGCTCTTACTTTCATAATATTATGCCCTCTTGAAAACTAATTTACTTCGCCCTAAATGTAATTCTGCCTTTACTCAAGTCATATGGAGAAATTTCTACTGTTACATTATCTCCTGGCAAAATTCTTATATAATTCATTCTCATTTTCCCTGATATAAACCCTAATACGACATGATCATTCTCAAGTTTAACCTTGAAAGTCGCATTCGGAAGGTTTTCTAAGACTACTCCTTCCATTTCTATAATATCTTCTTTAGCCATTAGGGTCTTCCGCCTGAACCACCTTTAAAGTTTGCTTTCTTTAAAAGGCCATCATATTGGTAAGACATCATTTGTGACTGGACCTGAGTCATAAAATCCATTGTAACCACAACAATAATAAGAAGTGATGTACCTCCAAAATAAAATGGTGTATTAAACTTCAAAATTAGTAGTTCAGGAAGTAAGCAAACTAAAGTTATATATATAGAGCCGATTAGTGTTAAACGTCCCATAATAGTATCTATATATTTTGCTGTTTGTTCTCCAGGTCTTATGCCGGGAACAAAAGCGCCTCCCTTTTTCAAGTTATCTGCGGTCTCAGCGGGATTGAATGTGATAGCAGTATAAAAGTATGAAAAGAATATAATGGCGACTGCAAACATAATAATATAAATTGGTTGTCCGGGTGAAATAGCCGCACTAATGTCTTTCAGCCAGTAGAGGCTTTCTCCAGAGCCGAACCATCCAGCAATTGTCGCAGGGAATAAGATTACACTTGACGCAAAAATGGCTGGTATAACTCCCGCTTGATTAATTTTAAGAGGCAAATGAGATGATTGGCCCCCATACATTTTATTTCCAACTTGTCTTTTGGCATAATTAATTGTGATCCTTCTCTGCCCTCTTTCAACGAATACTACAATAGCAGTAACTAAAACAACTGCTGTTAATAAGAAGAATACAAGTGGAATAGAAAAGGCACCTGTTCTTGTTAGTTCCAGTGTATTGCCTAACGCGCTTGGAAGTCCAGCCACAATACCCGCAAAAATTATCATAGATATACCATTACCAATTCCTCTTTCTGTAATCTGTTCCCCCAACCAAACTAAAAACATAGTTCCACTGACAAGAGTTATTACTGAGGTTAATCTAAAAGCTAAGCCAGGATCTAATACAAGACCAGGTTGGGCTTCAAGTGCAACAGTTATGCCTAATGCTTGAAAGGCAGCTAATACAACCGTTCCTTGGCGAGTATATTGTGTAATTATCCTCTGCCCTGCTTGACCTTCTTTCTTCAGCTCTTTTAATTTTTCTGACATAGATGTAAGTAATGTCATTATGATTGAGGCAGAGATGTAAGGCATTATTCCAAGTGCAAAAACAGTAAATCTGCTTAATGCTCCTCCAGAAAACATGTTAAACATACCAAGGATGCCACCACTTTGTGAATCGAATAATTTTTTTAATTCGAAAGGATCTATTCCTGGAACAGGAATGTGCGAGCCTAGCCGAAAAATGATTAAAGCCCCTAGCAAAAACAGGAGGCGACTTTTAAGTTCGCCCATTTTACTTAACTGTCCTAATGTAGAATTTTCAGCCAAAATTTACTTCGTTTTTTTGACTGGTTTATCTTTGATTGAGTCTTTCTTCTCTACCTTAGGAGCTGCAGTTGCGACTTCTTCAACTTTTCCACCTGCATCTTTTACAGCTTTCAGAGCACCTTTTGTGAGACCAATGCCTTGTATGGTTAATTTTTTGGTAACTTCCCCTGAAAGAAATATTTTAGCATTTAAAGATATATTAGGTATTAAGTTTGCTGCTTTTAATGTCAGTAAATCAACAATACCATTTTCTAGTTTATTTAATTCGCTTGTTCTTACTTTTGCGTTGTAAGGTTTAGACATAGATCTAAAACCTCTTTTTGGAAGTCTTCTTTGAATGGGCATTTGTCCGCCTTCAAAGCCGACTTTATGAAAACCGCCTGCTCTAGATTTTTGGCCTTTGTGGCCACGTCCCGCAGTTTTTCCAAAGCCTGATCCAATTCCTCGACCAACTCGCCTGACTTCTTTTTTAGAGCCATCCGAAGGCTTAATAGTATTTAATCTCATGCTGAAACCTCTTCTACCTTAAGTAAGTAATTTACTGCATTTATCATCCCTCTTATAGCTGGGGTATCTTCTAACTCAACACTATGACGCATTCTTCTTAATCCAAGACCTTTTACTGTTGCTTTGTGTGCAACAGATTTATGAATAGGACTCTTGATAAGGGTCACTTTAATTTTTTTTCCTTTAGCCATAACTAACCTCTAATCTCTTCTATTGTTTTACCTCTTTTTGCAGCAATATCTGCTGGCGTATTCATAGATGACAATCCATTCAACGTCGCTCGAACTACATTATAGGGGTTTGCTGATCCTATACATTTCGCTAAAATATCTGTTATTCCCATTACCTCAAAAATTGCTCTCATTGCACCGCCAGCAATAATTCCTGTACCTTGAGATGCAGGTAGAATTGTTACTTTTGCAGCTCCATGCCTTCCTGTTACTGAGTGATACAAAGTACCATTGTTTAGCTTAACTTTAATCATGCCTCGCTTTGCTTCTTCCATAGCTTTTTGAACGGCAAGTGGAACTTCTCTTGCTTTTCCTTTACCCATGCCAACGGCACCATCACCATCACCAACAACGCTCAATGCAGCAAAACTCATGATACGACCGCCTTTAACAACCTTGGTCACACGATTAACATTGATCATTTTTTCTCTCAGGCCGTCAGTTTGTCCTTTGTCTTGATTGCCCATATTATTCTTTTTATTTTGTGCCATTTTTTGTACCGTTCCTAAGTTTTAGAATGTTAAACCGTTCTCTCTTGCAGAATCCGCCAAAGCCTTAACTCGGCCATGATATCTATAACCTGATCTATCAAAGGCAACAACCTTAACACCTGCCTTAATTGCCTTATCAGCTATTCTCTTTCCTATTTCCGTTGCAGCATTTGTATCACTTCTATTCTTTAATTTTTTCTTAACATCAGCCTCTACAGTCGAAGCTGAAGCAATAATTTTATTTGTTTTCCCATCGATAACTTGTGCATAAATATTAGTATTTGACCTATGTATTGATAACCTAGTTTTACCTAAGTAAGCCATATTTGCTCTAGATTTTGTTGCTCTTCTAATTCTTGCATTATTTTTTGTCATCATCTATCCCTTATGCTTTTTTAGCTTCTTTCATTACAACTTGCTCATCAACGTAACGAACGCCTTTCCCTTTATAAGGCTCCGGTGGTCTATAAGCTCTAATTTCTGCAGCTACTTGACCAACCACTTGTTTGTCTGAGCTTTTTAAAATAATCTCTGTTTGCGAAGGGGTTTGTGCAGAAACGCCTTCTGGTAATGCATGTGTTATTGAATGTGAAAAACCAAGTTCGAGATTTATCTTGTTACCTTGTGCTTGCGCTTTGTAACCAACCCCTATTAGTTGAAGTTTTCTTTCAAACCCCACTGAAACACCTAACACCATATTTTGTACTAAAGCACGAATTGTGCCTGACATCGCTATAGAATGTTTCGTTGACTCTTTCGCTGAGAACAATAAAGTATTTTCTTCTTTTTTAATCTCTACTTGACCTTTAAGGTCTTGACTCATTTCACCCAATGGACCTTTAATTAAAACGTTATCGTCCGTTAGAGTAACTTCTACTTTTTCAGGAACAACAACCGGGTTATTTGCAACTCTAGACATATTTTCTCCCTATTCAACGTAGCAAAGAACTTCACCACCAACGCCCTCAGCCCTTGCTTTAATATCTGTCATTACACCCTTGGAAGTTGTGATAATTGCAACTCCAAGCCCATTCATTACCTTAGGTAAATCATTACTTGACTTGTACAATCTCAAGCTTGGTTTACTTGCTCGCTGTATATTTTCTATCACAGGCTCACCTGCGTAATACTTTAATTCAATATTCAGTAACGGCTTACCATTGTTTTCATCAATACTAAACCCTTCAATATAACCCTCATCTTTAAGTACGTTTGCAATTGCTTTTTTTACCTTAGAAGCGGGTAAAGAAACGTTAACCTTGCTTCTCATTTGGCCGTTTCTTATACGGGTTAACATATCTGATATCGGATCTTGCATACTCATATTTTTTCCCCTTTTACCAACTTGCCTTAACAACACCTGGAACTTCACCAGCCATCATAAGATCTCTAAGTTTGCCTCTTGCAAGACCAAACTTTTTATAAACACCTCTTGGGCGACCCGTTAAAGCACATCTTGTCCTTAATCGCACTGGGCTAGAATTTCTTGGGAGAGCTTGAAGCTTCTGTCTTGCTTCAATTTTTTGTTCTCTCGTGGCAGTAGAATCTTTTATAACTTCATTTAAGGCCAAACGTTTTGCTTTAAATTTCTCAACCATTTTTAAACGTTTAGTTTCTCTTTGAGTCATGCATAATTTAGCCATAATTTACCTTAACTCCTAAATGGAAAGCTAAAAGCAGACAAAAGAGCTTTCGCCTCTTCGTCTGTTTTTGCAGTTGTTGTAATTGTGATATTCATCCCTCTCAGAGAATCAATTTTGTCATACTGAATTTCAGGAAAAATTATTTGTTCTTTTATACCCATATTATAATTACCTCTGCCATCAAAAGACTTCGGGGAAAGGCCTCTAAAATCTCGTTCTCTTGGAATTGCAATTGAAATTAAACGATCTAGGAACGTATACATATTAGATTTCCTTAGAGTTACTTTGCATCCAACAGGATAATTATCTCTAATCTTAAATCCAGCGATTGATTTCTTTGAAAGAGTAATAATAGGCTTTTGTCCTGCAATTTTTTCCATATCACCAACTGCATTTTCCATAACTTTCTTATCAGCAACTGCCTCACCAACTCCCATATTCAATGTTATTTTTTCAATTCTAGGGACTTGCATAATAGATTTATACTTAAATTGATCTGTTAATTCCTTAACAACGGTCCCAACATAAAATTCTTTCAATCTGGCCATAATTTTTTCCTAAACGTCTATTGCTTCTTGTGTAGATTTATAGATGCGAATTTTTTTCCCATCCTTTAATTCTTTAAAATTTACTTTGTCTGTCTTATTAGACTTCGTATTATAAATAGCAATATTTGATATATTGATTGACATCTCTTTACTTACCAAACCACCTTGGTCTCCCTTAGCAGGATTTGGTTTTGTATGTTTTTTTACCATATTCAAACCTTCAACAACTACACGGTTGTTTTTTAAGATATTAAGAACGATTCCCTGTTTTCCTTTATCTTTTCCTGTATTAAGAATTACCTTGTCACCTTTACGTATTTTATTCACTTTATAAACTCCTAAATAACTTCTGGGGCTAACGACACAATTTTCATAAACTTTTCAGTTCTAAGTTCACGGGTCACTGGACCAAAAATACGAGTGCCAATTGGTTCTAGTTTTGCATTTAACAATACAGCAGCATTACCATCAAATTTAATTAACGAACCATCTGCTCTTCTTACCCCACTAGCTGTCCTTACAACAACAGCTGAATAAACTTCACCTTTCTTTACTCGTCCTTTAGGCGCTGCATCTTTAATGGCCACCTTAATAATATCCCCTATACCGGCATATCTTCTTTTTGAACCACCCAATACTTTAATGCACATTACTGAGCGTGCACCTGTATTATCGGCAACATCTAATCTAGATTGTGTTTGTATCATTTATATTCTCCAACTTAATCCGTTTAACCAATCCAGCCTTATAAAAATTTATTAGGCCAAAGCCACGGTCAGTATTGGGGCGTTAGCTTGTAATATTTATCTGAACGCCAAAAAGAGCAAAATTATAAGTTATTGCTAGTATTTTCTCAAGTAAAACATTAATTTACTTAATTCTCTTGAACTGCTTTTGAAACTACTTTTGTAACAACCCAAGATTTATTTTTTGATACGGGCTTACCTTCAGTAATTTCAACTAAATCTCCCTCATTAATTTCATTTTTTTCATCATGCGCATGCACCTTTGTTGATAACTTAATAATCTTACCAACAACAGGGTGTTTAACGAGCCTTGGAACTCTTACGGTAACAGTCTTATCCATTTTGTTGCTTTCTACTTTACCCACAAGCGTTCTTATTATCTTTTTTGTCTCAGCCATAATGATTAACTATCCCCTTTTTCTGCAAGAACCGTCATCACTCTTGCAATATCTTTTCTTATTTTTCCTAATTGATCATTCTTATTTGTTTGTTGAGTCGATATTTGCATTCTCGAAGAAAACTGAGCTTTCCTAAGCTCAATTAATTCCTTGTTAAGGTCCTCTTTATTCTTTTTTCTTAAATCCAAAGCTTTCATAATTATCTCCTTAACCACCTATGTGTCTAGATGCAAATGTTGTTAACAAAGGAAGTTTTGCTGCAGCTAACCTAAACGCTTCTTTAGCTGTTGCTTCATCAACACCATCCATTTCGTATAACATTTTTCCTGGCTGTATTACCGCTACAAAGAACTCAACACTCCCCTTACCTTTACCCATCCTTACCTCTGCTGGTTTTTTGGTAATAGGTTTATCGGGAAATATTCTTATCCAAATTCGACCGCCCCTTTTAATATGTCTAGTCATCACCCTTCTTGCAGCTTCAATTTGTCGGGCAGTAATTCTTCCTCGACCAGTAGCTTTGAGTCCAAAGTCACCAAAACTCACCTTATTGCCTGTTAAAGCAAGACCTCGATTTCTTCCTTTGTGCTGTTTTCTATATTTTTGTCTAGTAGGTTGTAACATTTTTATTTCTCATCTTTTTTTATTTTAGTGGAGTCTATTTCTACTTCATCTTTTTTCTTTACTGAAACCTTAGGCTTTTTAATCTCTTCTGTAGGTTTGATTTTTTTCACTGCAGCTTTAATCGTTTTTCTAGGTTTAGGCTTTTCAAGTGCATCAATTTTTTCAACTTGAGATTCTGTAGCAGTTTTCGGTAATGTTGGGTCTTCAAAAATCTCACCCTTAAATATCCAAACTTTAACTCCAATAATTCCATATTGTGTTTGTGCTCTAGCTGTACCGTAATCTACGTCGGCTCTTAAGGTGTGAAGTGGAACTCTTCCCTCTCGATACCATTCAGATCTAGCAATTTCTATTCCATTGAGTCTGCCAGAACTCATTATTTTTATTCCTTGTGCACCCAATCGCATGGCATTTTGCATCGCTCGCTTCATTGCACGCCTAAACATTACTCTTTTTTCAAGTTGTTGGGCAATGCTTTGAGCTACTAACGTTGCATCAATCTCAGGCTTTCTCACCTCTTCAATATTTAATTGAACAGGAATACCCATTAAACCCTGTATGCTCGATCTGAGTGACTCGATATCCTCACCCTTTTTACCTATTACAATTCCTGGTCTAGCTGAAAAAATAGTGATTTTGGCATTCTTAGCAGGTCTTTCAATTAAAATTCTACTCACCGCAGCATTCGCCAGCTTCTTATTAAGAAATTCTCTCACTTTTATGTCGTTATTTAAAAGAACGGCAAAGTTTTTACTATTTGAATACCATCGCGAAGACCAGTCTTTATTAACAGCTAAACGAAAACCGGTTGGATTTATTTTTTGTCCCATAATTCTCTCTTTTAATTGCCCACAGTCACTGTAATGTGACTGGTCGGTTTAATAATTCTTTTACCGCGCCCTTTAGCTCCAGCACGCTGTCTTTTTAAAACTGTTCCTTTATCAACATAAATAGTTTTAATTGCTAGCTCATCAATATCAGCCCCATTATTGTTTTCTGCATTAGCTACAGCAGATTCGACAACCTTTTTAACAATTTCAGCGCCTTTCTTTGGACTGAAGGTTAATATATCAAGTGCCTTATCCACTTTTTTCCCTCTAATAGAATCAACAACCAACCTTGCTTTTTGAGGAGATATTCTTACGCCTTTAAGTACTGCAGAAACTTCAATAGCCATATTTATTATTCCTTAGTTTTTTTATCGCCAGTATGGCCTTTAAAAGTCCTTGTACCAGCAAACTCTCCAAGTTTATGTCCAATCATGTTTTCAACAATTAGGACAGGTGTATGCTGTCTGCCGTTATGAATTGCAATGGTAAGGCCAATAAAGTTAGGGAGTATAGTGGATCTCCTTGACCAAGTTTTAATTGGTTTACGATCTCTAGTTTCAGATGCAACCTCAACTTTTTTTGCTAAATGAGCATCTACAAATGGTCCTTTTTTTATTGATCTAGACATATTATTTATTTACCTTTTATTTGACGGTCTACGACTTATTCTCATATTATCCGTACGTTTATTGTTTCTTGTTCGAAAGCCTTTCGCAGGAGTCCCCCATGGGCTCACAGGATGACGTCCTCCTGATGATTTCCCTTCACCACCACCATGTGGATGGTCTACCGGGTTCATCACAACACCCCTAACCGTAGGACGTATTCCTCTCCATCTGTTTGCACCCGCTTTACCAATTGATCTTAGTGAATGTTCTTCATTGCCGACCGACCCTATTGTTGCTCTGCAATCAACGTGCACCTTTCTTACTTCTCCTGACCTAAGTCTAAGCTGTGCGTACATTCCTTCTCTTGCAAGAAGTTGAATTGATGTACCTGCTGACCGAGCAATTTGAGCTCCTTTGCCAGGTTTCAATTCAATACAATGCACAGTACTTCCAACAGGAATATTTTTTAAAGGTAATGAATTTCCGACTTTAAAAGGAGCCTCGTTACCACTTAGCAGTTCCTCACCAACAGAAATTCCCTTAGGCGCAATAATATATTTTCTTTCTCCGTCTGCATAACATAAAAGTGCTATGTGGGATGATCGGTTTGGATCATATTCAACTGTTTCAACTTTAGCTGGGATACCATCTTTATTTCTTTTAAAATCAATTAGTCTAACAAATTGCTTATGACCACCACCTTGATGCCTTACAGTGATCCTGCCAGAACTATTTCTACCAGAACCTCTTATTTTTTTTTGTAATAACGGACTATAAGGTTTGCCCTTATGTAGCCCAGGTGTAACTACTTTTTCTAACCCTCTTCTTCCTGGTGACGTCGCTTTTACTTTAATTATAGCCATTTTATATTCCTTATATCCTTATTCACCAGTGAAATTAATTTCTTGTCCAGTTTTAATACTTATGTAGGCTTTTTTCCAATCATTTCTTTTACCCATCAATTTCCCAGCTCTTTTTGTCTTACCATTCACATTTAAAATATTAACCGCTGTAACTTCAACTTTAAACATAAGTTCAATCGCCTCTTTAACCTCTTTTTTCGTCGCATCTTTTTTTACTTTGAATGCAATTTGGTTGTGTTTATCAGCAATCATAGTTGCCTTTTCAGTAACCTGGGGTGCTAAAACAGCTTGTAATGATTTATTCACGCTCATGCGAACATCCCTTCTAATTTTTTAATTGCGGCTGATGTTGCTATAACTTTTTGGAAATGCACCAAGCTAACTGGGTCAGCATGTTGTGCTTCAACAACAAGCACATGTGGAATATTTCTTGATGAAAGATATAAGTTTTCGTTGAATTCATCGATTAAAATCAATACATTATTTTTTACATCAAATGCACTAATCTTTTCTAAAAACTTTTTGGTTTTCGGTGTTTCGATATCAAAATTCTCAACCACCGTCAATCTCTCTTGTCTGACAATTTCAGATAATATAGATCTCATACCTGCACGATAAGCCTTTTTATTTAGTTTTTGAGTAAAATTTTCATCAGGTCTATTTGGAAATGCTCGACCTCCTCCACGCCAAATAGGGCTTGATGTCATTCCGGCACGTGCTCTACCTGTTCCTTTTTGTGCCCATGGTCTTTTAGTTGTATGACTTACTTCACCACGGGTTTTTTGTGATCTAGTACCTGTTCTTCCATTGTTCATGTAGGAGGTTACAAGTTGATGGATTAAACTTTCATTAAAATCTTTAGCAAACGCGTTATCAGAAGCGCTAACAGTTTTTTTTGTTTCTTTTCCTTTGCTGTCGATTAGTTTTAATTCCATTATTTACCTACCTTTACTTTAATCGCTGGTTTGATTTCAATATCAGAACCTTTTGATCCAGGAATTGCACCTTTGATCAAAATTAGGTTTCTTTTAGAATCAATACGAACTACTTCAAGATTTTGTGTTGTCCTTTTTTTTGAGCCGAGTTGTCCAGCCATTTTCTTTCCAGGGAACACCCTACCTGGATCTTGACAATGCCCAGTTGAACCTAATGAATTATGAGAGACTGAAACGCCGTGTGTTGCTCTTTGTGATTTGAAATGATGTCTTTTTTGTGCACCCGAAAATCCCTTACCAATAGTAACTCCCGTCACATCAACTTTTTGTCCTTTTTCAAAAGTATCCACAGAAAAAATAGAGTCAATCGAGTAGTTAGATAAATCATCGGATGATTTGAGTTTGAATTCTCTTAGACCTACGCCTGCCTCTTTGGCAGCTTTAGCATAGTGACCAGTAGTTGCCTTATTTAACTTAGATGGCTTAACACTACCATATGCAACCTGCACTCCATAGTAGCCGTCAGTTTCATTAGTTTTAATCTGAGTCACTCTATTTGGAACAACTTCTAATACTGTTACAGGAATTGATATTCCATCATCAGTAAACACGCGAGTCATTCCCACCTTACGACCTACAAGCCCTAAGCTCATGATCATTTCCTTATAATTATTATTTTACAAACTAATTACAATTGATTAGCTTGTCTTAAAAGAGCGCTATTATAACCAACGCTTATTAATTTTACAACTTTATTTCTACATCAACTCCAGCTGGAAGATCTAATTTCATCAAAGCATCTACAGTCTTATCCGTTGGCTCAAGTATATCCATTAGACGTTGATGTGTTCTTATCTCAAATTGATCCATTGCTTTCTTATTAACATGAGGTGAACGTAACAAATCAAAGCGTTCTTTCCTGGTAGGAAGTGGAATTGGACCTTTTACCAAGGCCCCTGTTCTTTTTGCTGTGTCAACAATTTCTTGTGCAGATTGATCTATTAATTTGTAATCAAAAGCCTTTAAGCGAATACGTATTTTTTGTGAAGCCATTATAATTTTCCTTTTAAGAGCGAATGTCCATTTCAGAACACTTTTTTTTAATTTATCTTATTCTATAACTTTTACTACAACACCTGAGCCAACTGTTCGGCCACCTTCACGAATCGCAAATCTTAAACCTTCTTCCATCGCGATTGGTGCAATCAGTGTTGCTGTAATTGATACATTGTCTCCTGGCATTACCATTTCAGTGCCTTCTGGTAATTCCACAGCACCGGTTACATCTGTTGTTCTAAAGTAGAATTGTGGACGATACCCATTAAAGAACGGTGTATGTCGACCGCCTTCTTCTTTACTTAAACTGTATATCTCAGCAGTAAATTTAGTATGAGGTTTAATTGAACCTGGCTTACAAAGTACTTGGCCACGCTCTACATCTTCTCGTGCTGTACCTCTTAATAAAACACCGACATTATCTCCTGCTTGACCTTGGTCTAATAACTTACGGAACATTTCAACGCCTGTACAAGTTGTTTTAACTGTATCTTTAAGGCCAACAATTTCAATTTCTTCATTTATTTTAACCACGCCTCGTTCGACTCGGCCTGTTACCACAGTTCCACGTCCAGAGATTGAGAACACGTCCTCAACTGGCATTAAGAAGTCACCATCAATTGCACGTTTTGGTTCTGGGATGTAGCTATCAAGTGCTTCAGCCAATTTTAAAATAGCTGGTTCACCGATATCTGATTCATCGCCTTCAAGTGCTTTAAGAGCTGAACCCATTATGATAGGAATATCATCACCAGGGAAATCATATTTACTTAGAAGTTCACGAACTTCCATTTCAACAAGTTCAAGAAGTTCTTTATCATCTACCATGTCAGCTTTATTTAAGAATACAACGATATGTGGAACACCCACTTGTCTGGATAAGAGGATATGTTCACGAGTCTGCGGCATTGGGCCATCAGCTGCTGAACATACAAGAATTGCGCCGTCCATTTGAGCAGCACCTGTAATCATGTTTTTCACATAATCCGCATGGCCTGGACAGTCTACGTGAGCATAGTGACGTTTTTCTGTTTCATATTCAACGTGAGATGTATTGATTGTTATGCCACGCGCTTTTTCTTCTGGCGCTGAATCAATCTCTGCAAAATCTTTCTTGTCCCCACCAAATTTTTTGGTAAGCACTTTCGATATTGCTGCTGTCAATGTCGTTTTACCATGATCCACGTGACCAATTGTGCCAACGTTGACATGGGGTTTGTTACGCTCAAATTTATCCTTAGCCATAATCTCTTATCCTTATAAAACAGTTTTTAAAATTCTAATTTTTATTTATTACCGCTTCGGCAATATTTCTTGGTGCTTCTGAATAATGTTTAAATTCCATTGAGTACGTTGCTCTTCCTTGGGATAGTGATCTCACGGAAGTAGAATATCCGAACATCTCTGCAAGCGGGACTTCACATTTGATTACTTTTCCAGTTGCATTATCTTCCATACCTTGAACAATTCCTCTTCTAGAAGACAAATCCCCCATTACATCCCCCATATATTCTTCTGGAGTTTCAACTTCAACTGCCATCATTGGCTCAAGTAAAACAGGGTCCGCTTTTTTACATCCGTCCTTAAATGCAAATGAGGCAGCCATTTTAAACGCATTTTCATTTGAGTCAACGTCATGATAAGAGCCATCAAATAAAGTAACCTTTACATCCTCAATAGGATATCCAGCAAGCACTCCCGCTGTGATAGTTTCTTTAAGGCCTTTATTAACAGCAGGTATAAATTCTCTCGGCACAGAACCGCCTTTAATAGAATCAACAAATTCAAAACCTTTTCCAGTTTCATTTGGCTCAATTTTTAACCAAACGTGACCATACTGCCCTTTACCACCAGATTGTTTAACAAATTTACCTTCTTGTTCTACCGTTTTTTTGATCGCTTCACGGTAAGCTACTTGTGGTGACCCAATGTTTGCTTCAACTGCAAACTCTCGCTTCATTCTATCAACTAAGATTTCGAGGTGAAGCTCTCCCATGCCAGAAATAATTGTTTGGTTAGTTTCTTCATCAGTTTTAACCCTAAATGATGGATCTTCTTGAGCGAGTCTCCCAAGGGCAATCCCCATTTTTTCTTGGTCAACTTTAGTTTTTGGTTCAACAGCAACATGAATTACAGGTTCTGGAAAAACCATGCGCTCTAAAATCACTGCATTTTTTTCCGTACATAGAGTATCACCTGTAGTTACATCTTTTAAGCCAACTGCAGCAGCTATATCACCAGCATAGATTTCTTTTATCTCTTCACGGTTATTTGCATGCATTTGCAAAATTCTACCAATTCTCTCTTTCTTGCCTTTGATAGGATTATAAATTGTATCTCCAGCCTTAATTACACCTGAGTAAGCTCGGAAAAATATTAACTGCCCAACAAATGGATCTGTCATTATCTTAAATGCAAGTGCGGAAAAGGGCTCGTCATCTCTTGCATGCCTTACAACGGGTTTATCAGATTCGTCAACTCCCGGTATTGGAGGAACATCGGCAGGCGCGGGCATTAATTCAATCACTGCATCTAGCATAGCCTGAACACCTTTATTTTTAAAAGCAGAGCCACATAACATTGGTACAATTTCATTTGATATAGTTCTTATTCTTAGCCCTTGTTTAATTTCTTCTTCTGATAACTCGCCAGTTTCTAGATATTTATTCATTAAGTCTTCGTTTGCTTCTGCAGCAGTTTCAACCATATTGTCATGCCACTTTTGGCATACATCTTTTAGATCATCTGGAATATCTGCATATTCAAATTTAATGCCAAAATTTTCCTCTTCCCATAAAATAGCTTTCATTTTTACAAGATCTACCACCCCTGTAAAAGTCTCAGCTGCACCGATTGGCACCTGAATAGGAATTGGGTTAGCTTTTAATCTAGATTTCATTTGGTCATAGCATTTGAAGAAATCAGCACCCGCTCTATCCATCTTATTTACAAAAGCCATTCTAGGTACTTTGTATTTATTTGCTTGTCTCCAAACAGTTTCAGATTGGGGTTGGACTCCACCTACCGCACAATAAACCATGCAAGCACCATCGAGAACTCTCATGGACCTTTCTACTTCAATTGTGAAATCAACGTGTCCTGGGGTATCAATTATATTAATTCTGTGTTCATCAAACTGTTTAGCCATCCCACTCCAAAAGCAAGTGGTTGCTGCAGATGTTATTGTAATACCTCTTTCTTGTTCTTGCTCCATCCAGTCCATGGTGGCAGCGCCATCATGTACCTCACCAATCTTGTGATTAACACCTGTATAAAGCAGAATGCGTTCTGTTGTGGTTGTTTTACCTGCATCAATGTGAGCGCTGATGCCTATGTTTCTATATCGATTTATTTCAGTTTTACGAGCCACTTTGTTCTATTACCTTATCTAATTTATTTAAAATTTAAAATCTGAAGTGTGAGAAAGCTTTATTCGCTTCAGCCATCCTATGAACTTCATCTCTTTTTTTCATTGCAGAGCCTTTATTTTCTGACGCTTCTAGAATTTCTGCTGCAAGTCTCAATCCCATTGATTTTTCACCTCTACTTCGAGCTGCATCACGAAGCCAACGCATTGCTAAAGCAGACCTCCTTGATGGTCTTACCTCTACTGGAACTTGATAATTAGCACCACCAACTCGCCTACTTTTAACTTCTACAACTGGACGAATATTTTCTAATGCTAATGAAAAAGTTTCTAATGGATCTTTGCCACTTTTAGTTTTAATTTGGTCAAAGGCACCATAAATTATTCTTTCAGCCACAGATTTCTTTCCACTACTCATAATCACATTAACAAATTTAGATACTTCTTGACTCGAAAACTTAGGGTCATCAAGTATTGTTCTTTTAGGGACTTCTCTTCTTCTAGGCATAGTTTTTAATCTCTTTTAATTTAAGTTGCTTTTGGTCGTTTCGCACCATATTTTGATCTACCTTGTCTTCTATCATTTACCCCTGCAGTATCCAAACTCCCTCTGACCATATGGTAACGAACCCCAGGTAAATCTTTGACTCTTCCGCCCCTTAATAAGACAACAGAGTGTTCTTGTAAATTATGTCCTTCGCCACCAATATAGCTAATTACTTCATATCCAGTTGTAAGCTTTACCTTTGCGACCTTCCTTAGAGCAGAGTTAGGCTTCTTTGGGGTTGTTGTATATACACGAGTACAAACCCCTCTTTTTTGCGGAGAAGCATTTAATGCTGGTACTTTGCTCTTTTCAATAACTCTCTTTCGAGGTTTACGAATTAATTGGTTAATAGTTGGCATCTAATTTCCTTGATATTTAATTACTTCTATATTTTTAAAATCTATAAAAAGACGAGAAATTGTATTTTGCTTCGAACATAATGTCAATTTAAATTGATATTTACTTAGCATCATCAACCTTTTCTTCAGTTTTATCTTCTTCATTAACTTTCAATGTAGCATCGACAACTTTCTCATCGTCACTTGTTTCGAATGCCGCCTCAGCCTCTACAAGTGCAGCTGACTTCTCATCTGGCTCATTAGAAGCATTTTTGCTTGCTTCAAGTTTGGCTTTTCTATTCAAATGATGGGCCATGCCAGAACCTGCTGGAATTAATCTACCAACTATCACATTTTCTTTCAACCCTCTGAGCTTATCTCGTTTACCAAGAATAGCTGCCTCAGTGATAACTCGTGTAGTTTCTTGGAATGAAGCTGCAGAAATGAACGAATCAGTTGCTAAAGACGCTTTTGTAATTCCTTTCAAGACGTACTCAAACTCCGCCGGTTTTTTCTTTTCAGCAATTACTTCTTCATTCACATTCAATAGTTCAGCTCTTTCGACCTCTTCTCCTGGTATGAAGTGAGTATCACCTTTTTTAGTGATCCTTACTCTTCTTAACATTTGCCTAACTATCACTTCGATATGCTTATCATTAATTAAAACACCTTGAAGCTTATAAACTTCTTGAACTTCATCAATAATGTACCTCGCTAATGCTTCAGGACCCCTTAATTCTAAAATATCTGCTGGGTCCTCCGGTCCATCGACAATCACTTCGCCTTTATTTACTATCTGGCCATCATGAGCTGTAACGTGCTTATCTTTAGGTATTAAAAATTCCTTTACTTCCCCATCTTCAGCAGTTATTACTAGTCTTTGCTTACCTTTGGTGTCCTTACCAAAGGAGACTGTTCCAGTCATTTCAGCAAGTACTCCAGCATCTTTTGGTGAGCGGGCTTCAAATAATTCAGCTACCCTTGGGAGGCCACCAGTAATGTCTCTTGTTTTTGATGCCTCTTGAGGAATTCTTGCTAATACATCTCCTACAGCAACATCTTGGTTATCATTTACAGTAATAATATAACCTTTTTGAAAGGTAACATTTACTGAGCTATCCGAGTTTACTAACTTAACCTCTTCATTTTTTTTGTTCAATAACTTTATTTGAGGTCTGGTGCCCTTAGATGAACCGACTTTTTGTTTCTTGTCTATTACTTCTAGGGTTGATAATCCTGTGACATCGTCGATTTTCTTCTCTACAGTAACCCCTTCCTCAACATTTTCAAATTTAACCTGTCCTGCATATTCAGATATTATTGGTCTCGTATGAGGGTCCCACTGTGCCAAAATACTTCCAGCTTCTACTTTATCACCATCAGAACCTAAAAGAGTTGCGCCGTAAGGAACCTTATGACTCTCTTTTTCTCTTCCATTTTCGTCCTCAACGAAAAATTCACTATTCCTTGAAATAATTACTTTCTCGGATTTCGCATTGGTAACATAACGCATCGTTGGAGCGAACCTTAACGTACCTGAAGATTTTATTTCAATCTGGTTTGCAGAAGCAGCTCTGGACGCGGCTCCACCTATATGGAAAGTTCTCATGGTCAGTTGTGTACCAGGCTCACCAATTGATTGGGCTGCTATAACACCCACTGCCTCACCTAAATTTATTAACGACCCTCTTCCCAAATCCCGCCCATAACAGGTAGCACAGATACCGTAACGCGTATTACATGTTAGCGCTGTCCTTACTTTTACTTCATCAATACCTAATTTTTCGATTTGATCAACTTCATCCTCAGATAAGAGAGTACCTGCAGCAAATAAAACTTCTTGCGTCTCTGGATTTAAAATATCTACTGCTGCTGCCCTTCCTAAAATTCTATCTTTTAGGGGTTCAACAATTTCACCGCCCTTAACAAGCGCTCTTGTAAGAAGTCCATCCTCAGTTCCACAATCATGCTCTGTTACAACCAAATCTTGTGTAACATCTACCAATCTCCTTGTAAGGTAGCCAGAATTAGCAGTTTTTAAAGCTGTATCTGCAAGTCCTTTTCTGGCTCCATGCGTTGAAATAAAATATTGAAGTACATTCAACCCATCCCTAAAGTTAGTTTTAATAGGTGTTTCAATAATTGAACCGTCTGGTCTTGCCATCAATCCTCTCATTCCAGCAAGCTGTCTTACTTGAGCTGCCGAGCCCCTTGCTCCGGAATCAGCCATCATATAAATAGCATTAAAAGATTCTTGATTAATCTGATTGCCTTTTTCATCCTTTAATAATTTTCCGGATAAATCCTTAACGGGCTCTTCTTTAATCTTCCTCATCATCGCATCGGCAATTGTATCTCCCGTTCGTGACCATATATCAACAACCTTGTTATACCTCTCACCTTGAGTTAATAAACCTGAGGAATATTGACCTTGAATCTCTTGAACTTCAGCATCAGCCTGCTCAATAAGTTGTACTTTTTCCTCTGGAACTAACATATCGTGCACACTAATTGACATGCCAGCTTTTGTAGCAAATTCAAAACCTTTATTTTTAAGGCTATCAGCAAGAATTACGGTATCTCTGATACCAATTTTTCTAAAACCAACATTTATTAACCTAGAAATTTCTTTCTTGTTTAGTGTTTTATTTAATAGGTCAAAAGAAAGTCCCTCTGGCAGTATTTCAGATAATAATGCTCTACCACATGTTGTTTCATATCGCTTCACTTTTGCAGTTTTACTATTATCAAAATTAATTTCACTCTCGTTAATACGGACTGTTACTTTTGCATGAAGATCAACAAAGCCTTGATCATATGCCTTTCTTAATTCGTCTATGTCTGCAAATTTCATACCTTCACCTTTAGCAGCAATTCTTTCTCTAGTCATATAGTAAAGACCTAGAACAATATCTTGAGATGGCACAATAATTGGCTCGCCGTTAGCTGGTGAAAGTACATTGTTTGAAGCCAGCATTAGTGTTCTTGCCTCCATTTGAGCTTCCAGTGATAATGGAACATGCACGGCCATCTGATCTCCATCAAAGTCAGCATTAAAGGCTGCACAAACTAAAGGATGAAGTTGGATCGCTTTACCTTCAATCAATACTGGCTCAAAAGCCTGAATTCCAAGCCTATGAAGTGTTGGCGCTCTGTTAAGAAGAACTGGGTGCTCACGAATTACATCCTCAAGAATATCCCAAACTTCTGGACCTTCTGCTTCAACAATTTTCTTTGCATTTTTAATTGTTGTAGCTAAGCCTTGTAATTCCAACTTATTAAATATAAAAGGTTTAAATAACTCAAGAGCCATCTTTTTTGGAAGGCCGCATTGATGAAGCTTTAACTGGGGTCCAACGACAATTACAGATCTACCAGAATAATCAACCCTTTTACCAAGGAGATTTTGTCTAAATCGTCCACCTTTACCTTTAATCATATCCGCTAAAGATTTTAATGGTCGTTTATTCGCTCCAGTCATAATTTTTCCACGTCTACCGTTATCTAGAAGTGAATCAACAGCTTCTTGGAGCATTCTTTTTTCATTTTTGACAATAATTTCAGGAGCTCTTAAATCAATTAGGCGTCTTAATCTGTTATTCCTATTTATAACCCTTCTATACAAATCATTTAGATCTGAAGTTGCAAACCTACCTCCATCTAAAGGGACAAGTGGTCTTAGCTCTGGAGGAAGTACTGGTAAAACCTTAAGAATCATCCATTCAGGTTTGATGCCAGAAGTTTGAAAAGCCTCTAAAACTTTTAAACGTTTTGCTATTTTTTTTATTTTTGCATCAGAGGTAGTTTTTTCCAGCTCCTCTTTAAGCTTTTCAATTTCTTCTTTTAGTCTTATAGATCTAAGAAGCTCTTCTATGCCCTCAGCGCCCATAATTGCTTTAAATTCATCGCCATGTTGCTCTGAAAATTTTAAGTAGTCATCTTCAGATAAAATTCTACCTACCTGAAGCTCAGGATCTGTAATCATATGATTTTCAGTCACAATGTATGCTTCAAAATAAAGTACGCGTTCAATGTCTCTTAATGGAATATCAAGTACCATACCCAATCTGCTCGGCAGACTCTTTAAAAACCATATATGAGCAACAGGACTTGCAAGTTCAATTATCCCCATACGCTCTCGTCGAACTTTTGATAATGTAACTTCTACTCCACATTTCTCACAAATAACGCCTCGATGTTTAAGACGTTTATATTTCCCACAAAGACATTCATAATCTTTTACTGGACCAAATATTTTTGCGCAAAAAAGTCCATCTCTCTCAGGTTTAAAAGTTCTATAGTTGATAGTTTCTGGCTTCTTAACTTCACCATATGACCATGATCTAATTTTTTCAGGAGAAGCAAGCGCAATCTTGATTGCATCAAATTCTTCTTGTTGGGTGTTGTTTCTGAACAAGTCTAATAAAGCTTTCATTTACAATCTTCTCCTTAGTTTCTATCAAGATCAATATCAATCGCCAAAGAACGAATTTCTTTGGTCAGAACATTAAACGACTCCGGCATGCCGGCATCAATTTTGTGTTCTCCCTTAACAATGTTTTCATAAACCTTAGTTCTCCCAGAAACATCATCTGATTTCACAGTTAACATTTCTTGTAGGGTATAAGCTGCACCATAAGCTTCCAACGCCCATACCTCCATCTCACCAAATCTCTGGCCGCCAAATTGTGCCTTACCACCTAATGGTTGTTGCGTTACTAAAGAATAAGGACCAGTTGAGCGAGCATGCATCTTATCGTCAACAAGATGATGAAGTTTAAGTATATGCATATAGCCGACAGTTACAGGCCTATCAAAAGCCTCACCTGATCTTCCATCATACAATCGAACTTGCGTTTTTTTCGCCGCAAACTTAAGCAACTTTGTGTGTTCATGCTCATCAGGGTAAGCAATATCAAGCATATACTGAATATCTGATTCTGCTGCTCCATCAAATACCGAAGTTGCAAATGGCACACCTTGAATTAAATTTTCAGCTAGCTCTGTGATTTCGTTATTTTTAAGTGCCTTAATATCCTCTTTCCTGCCTGTTGAAGTGTTATAAATTTTATCAAGCAATTCTCTAACTTCATTAATATTCTTATTTTCATTGAGCGCCTCATCAATTCTCTTACCCAGACCTTTAGCTGCCCAACCAAGGTGCATTTCTAATACTTGACCAATATTCATTCTTGATGGAACACCAAGAGGGTTTAAAACTACATCCAAGGTCGTTCCATCTGACATATAAGGCATATCTTCGACTGGAACTATTTTAGATATCACGCCCTTATTACCATGTCTGCCAGCCATTTTATCTCCTGGCTGGATTCTTCTTTTAACTGCCATGTAGACTTTGACCATCTTTTGAACACCTGGAGGTAACTCATCACCTTGGGTTAGCTTTCTTTTTTTCTCATCAAACCTTAAGTCAAATTCTTTCTTAGCTTTATTTAAATTTTCTTTAAGCGCTTCTAAATTTTTAGAATCTTTATCATCAGATAATCTAATATCAAATCTGTCATATCTATCAATTTCAGCTAATATTTCTTTAGTAACTTTAACTCCCTTTTTAAGCCCTTTAGGGCCGCCGGAAATAGATTTTCCAACAACTAATTTTTCAAGCCGACTAAATGTATCTTCCTCAACGATCCTTAATTGATCTGCTAAATCCTTCTGATATGCATCTAATTGAGCATTTATTATTTGCTCAGCACGCGGATCACGATCAATCCCTTCTCTAGTAAAAACCTGCACATCAATTATCGTGCCTGCTTGTCCAGACGGAACCCTCAAACTTGTGTCCTTAACGTCTGAAGCTTTCTCACCAAAGATTGCCCTCAATAGTTTCTCTTCGGGTGTAAGTTGCGTTTCTCCTTTTGGCGTAACTTTTCCTACTAAAACATCGCCAGCTTCAACTTCTGCCCCAATATAAATAATGCCAGCTTCATCAAGTCTTCCAAGCATACTTTCTGACAAATTCGAAATATCTCTTGTAATTTCTTCAGGCCCAAGCTTTGTATCTCTTGCTACAACCTGCAACTCTTCAATATGGATTGATGTATACCTATCATCAGAAACTACTCTTTCTGAGATTAAAATTGAATCTTCAAAGTTATACCCATTCCATGGCATAAAACCGACTAACATATTTTGTCCAAGCGCGAGTTCACCAACATCTGTTGAAGCTCCGTCAGCAATAATATCGCCTCTTTCTATTTTGTTTCCAATCTTAACAAGAGGTTTTTGGTTAATGTTTGTATTTTGATTTGATCTTGTGTATTTAGTTAAGTTGTAGATATCAACCCCTACTTCACCTTGGGTAGCCTCTTTATCATTAACTTTAATAACAATTCTTTGAGAATCAACATAGTCAACTGTTCCGCCCCTCTTAGCTTGAACTGTTGTTCCTGAATCAGTGGCAACTGTTCTCTCAATACCAGTTCCAACTAACGCTTTTTCTGCACGCAGGCAGGGTACTGCCTGTCTTTGCATGTTTGCGCCCATTAGTGCTCTGTTAGCATCATTATGCTCTAGGAAGGGAATTAATGACGCCGCTACAGAAACAATTTGGCCTGGGGCAACATCCATATAATTAACGTTTTCATTACTAGCTAAAGTAAATTCATTTTTAAACCTCGATGAAACAAGCGTTTCTCTAAATTCACTTTTGTCATTTAATTCTGAATTGGCTTGAGCAATTGTATAATCACTTTCTTCAATTGCAGAAAGATAGTCTATACCCTTTTTAACTTTACCGTTTTCAACAACTCTGTATGGAGTTTCTAAAAATCCATATTTATTTGTTTTTGCATATAATGCTAGAGAATTAATAAGTCCAATATTTGGACCCTCTGGGGTTTCAATAGGACAGACTCTTCCATAATGAGTCGAGTGCACATCCCTTACCTCAAAGCCTGCTCGCTCCCTAGTAAGTCCACCCGGACCAAGAGCAGAAATTCTTCTTTTGTGTGTTATTTCTGATAGTGGGTTTGTTTGATCCATAAATTGTGATAACTGAGATGATCCAAAAAATTCCCTTATTGCACTAGAAATTGGTTTTGAATTTATTAAATCGTGTGGCATTAAATTATCTGCTTCAGCTTGACCTAATCTCTCTTTTACAGCTCTTTCAACTCTGACTAACCCAGTCCTAAATTGATTTTCTACGAGCTCACCTACAGATCGAATTCTTCTGTTTCCAAGATGATCGATATCGTCAATTTCTCCGCGTCCATTTCTTAGTTCGATCAAGATTCCAACCACAGCTAAAATATCTTCTTTGCTTAAAATAGTTTCGCCTTCATCAGAGTTGTGATCAATATGGGTCTGTAATTTTTGCATCCATGGTGCAAATTGCTCAGAATTTTTTGGATAAGCTCTTTTATTAAATTTCATTCTTCCAACATTAGATAGATCGTATCTTTCTTGTTTGAAAAACATTCCTTCAAACAGGTTTTCTACTGAATCTGCTGTTGGTGGCTCACCTGGTCTCATCATTCTATAAATCGCAACTTTTGCTTCGTATTGATCAGGTATTTCATCCGTTGTAAGGGTTTGTGAAATAAAGTCACCATGATCTAAATCATTTGAATACAGTGTTTGAAATGTATCAATACCATTCTCGATAATTTTTTCTAAAATAGGATATGAATTTCCTTCTTCATCTTTTTTATTTTCAGCTAATGAAATCTCTTCATTAGCGCTGAAAAGAACTTCTCCAGTTTCTTTATCTATAATTGACTTTGCAAGTTTCTTACCTTCAAGGAATGAGTTATCAACAACGATTGATTTAACTCCGGATTTTTCTATCTCTCTAATATGCTTAACTGTGATTCTTTTATCTTTAGCAATTATTAAGTTACCTTTTTTATCCTTAATATCAAACTTTGCTATTTCACCTCTTAATCTTGATGGAACCAATTCGAACTCAACTTTCTTTCCTTTTACAAAAAAAGTATCGAAATCATAAAAAGTTTCTAGTATCTGGTCAGAAGTTAAGCCTAATGCCTTTAGCAAAGTTGTTACAGGCATCTTTCTTCTTCGATCAATTCTAAAATATAAATAGTCCTTAGGGTCAAATTCAAAATCTAACCAAGAGCCTCTATAAGGAATTACCCTTGCCGAAAATAGAAATTTTCCAGAACTATGTGTCTTCCCTTTGTCATGCTCAAAAAATACACCCGGACTTCTATGTAATTGCGAGACGATAACACGCTCAGTTCCGTTAATTACGAACGATCCATTTTGTGTCATTAATGGGATTTCACCCATGTAAACATCGGACTCCTTAACTTCTTTAATGGTAGGCTGAGATGCCTCCTTATCCATTATAGTAAGCCTAACTGCAGCCCTTAAAGGAACCCCATATGTTAAACCGCGTTGCTGGCATTCTTTTACGTCAAATTCTACCTTGCCTAATTTATAACTTACATAATCTAATTTTGCATAACCTGAATGACTGGAAATAGGAAATAGTGAATTAAATGTCGACTGAAGGCCTTCATCTTTTCTGTCTTCTAACGGCACATCTAATTGAAGAAAATTTTTGTATGACTCGAGTTGCATCTCAAGTAAATATGGAACTGCAAGGATTTCTTCTCTTTTAGCAAAACTTTTTCTAAGGCGTTTTTTTTCAGTAAAGGAATAGCTCATACGGTCTCCGAATTATTTAATATATAACAGTACAAATTTAATTTGTATCAATATTCTTTATTACTAATAGAGCTTAAATAATTGGAAGGTTAAAAAAAATAACCTCCCATTATCAAAAAAATTAATTACTTCAGCTCAGCTGTTGCTCCAGCATCCGTTAATTTTTTCATTGCTTCGTCTGCATCGGCTTTAGCTAGAGCTTCTTTGACAACTTTCGGGGCAGCATCGACAATATCTTTTGCTTCCTTAAGGCCAAGTCCAGTTATTTCTCGAACTGCTTTAATAGTGTTAACTTTATTGTCTCCTATAGCTGTTAGATGAAGATCAAATTCACTTTTCTCTTCTACAGCTGGTGCATCGCCGCCTGCTGCTGCAGGTGCTGCCACAGCTGCTGCTGCCGCTGAAACACCAAATTTTTCTTCCATTTCCTTAATTAATTCTGATAAATCTAAAACCGACATACTACTTACCGCTTCTAGAATATCTTCTTTTGAAATAGCCATTTTTTAAATACTCCTAAATAAATTTAATATAATCTAAGCCAAAATTATGCAGGCTTTTGGTCACGAACTGCTGCAAGACCTCTTACAAACTTTGAAGGTACCTCATTTAATGTACTAACAAATTTTGTTATCGGTGCTTGCATTGTGCCCATCAGTTTTGCAAGTAATTCTTCCCGGCTTGGTAATGAAGCAATTGCTTTAATAGCACCCGCATCTAGTTTTTCATTAGAGATTGCTCCTGATTTAATCACAAATAAATCGTTTTTCTTAGCGAAGTCATTTAATACTTTCGCTGCAGCCACAGGGTCTTCTGAAATGCCGTACATTAATGGGCCTATCATATCCTCGGATAATGAAGAAAATGGCGTGTCAGTTACAGCTCTTTTTACCAAGTTATTTTTCAATACCTTAAGGTAAACACCCGATTTTCTAGCTTCAGCTCTTAATGTTGTCATTTCTCCAACCCCTACACCACGATACTCAGCAAGTATCATTGCTTGGGCACTTTCGATTGTTTTGCTTACTTCAGCAACAACTTCTTTTTTTTCTTCAAGATTCAGACTCAAAGTCTTCTCCTTCCGTTAAATAAAAGTACTTATTTCTAAGTACAACAACAGCATCCACTATTAGGATATTTATCCAATTAGGGGAAACGCCATCTGCGTAGGCTTGTACTAAATTAAACTTCCGTACCTACGGTCTTTGATAACTTCATTGAAAAATATTTTTCAATGAACCCAAAGTTCCTTGTGTGAAAATTTTATTTTCACAAATTCTTTATTGCTCTATTCTTACTCCCACACCCATTGTGCTTGAGATAGATAATTTCTTTATGAAAGCACCTTTTGCGCCTTCAGGTTTTGATTTATTCACCGCATCCATTAATGCAGAAAGATTTTTTTCTAGTTGCGCTACTGTAAATGATGCTCTACCTATTGTGCAATGTATTACACCGCCCTTGTCAGTTCTGTATTGAACCTGCCCCGCTTTCGCGTTTTCTACTGCTTTGCCTGGTTGGGGAGTCACTGTTCCAACTTTAGGGTTTGGCATTAATCCTCTTGGACCTAATACTTGGCCTAGCGTACCCACAATTTTCATTGCATCGGGCGTTGCGATTAAAATGTCAAAATCCATAACACCTTTTTTGATTTGGTCTGCTAAATCTTCAAAACCGACAAGGTCTGCACCTGCCTTCTTAGCTTCATCAGCAGCATCACCTTGGGCAAAAACTGCGACTCTTGTTGATTTACCTGTTCCACTTGGAAGAACTAATGCTCCTCTAACAAGTTGATCAGATTTTTTTGGATCAATGCCTAATTTAATTGCTGCATCAATAGATTCATCAAATTTAGCTTTTGCTGTTTTTTTTACAAGTTCTAATCCGGCATTCACTTCATAAAATTTATCTCTATCAACGATCTCAGACAATGATTTCATTCTTTTACTTAAATTCATTTTATTGGCCCTCCACTTCAATACCCATACTTCTTGCGCTTCCGGCAATTGTTTTAACCGCTGCATCCATATCTGAGGCAGTTAAATCAGGCATTTTAGTTTTCGCAATTTCTTCTGCTTGTGCTCGCGTAATCTTCCCAACTTTATCTGTATGAGGGACCGGCGAACCCTTACTTAATTTTGCTGCTTTTTTGAGCAAAATTGAAGCAGGTGGGGTTTTCATAATAAAAGTAAAACTTTTATCAGAGAAGGCTGTAATAACGACCGGGATTGGAAGTCCAGGCTCTACACTTTGTGTAGCCGCGTTAAAAGCTTTACAAAAATCCATAATGTTAAGCCCTCTTTGTCCAAGCGCTGGACCAACTGGTGGACTCGGATTTGCTTTTCCTGCTGGAATCTGCAGTTTGATATATCCTTCTATTTTTTTTGCCATTTTATATAATCTCTCCTAAATTTGGTACAAACGCTTTTCAGCTCCCAATTAAAAACTAAACTTCTTTTTCTATTTGGCCAAACTGTAATTCGACCGGAGTCGCTCGACCAAAAATTACTACTGAAACTCTTAATTTACTTTTCTCATAATTAATCTCTTCAACAGAACCCGAGAAGTCTTTAAAAGGTCCGTCAATAACTCTCACTGACTCACCCACCTCAAAAGTTAATTTTTGTGTTGGATTAACTTTACTGTCATCCATCCTGCGAAGAATAATGTCCACTTCAGTATCTTTGATTGCAGTTGGTTTCTGTCCGTTTCCCCCAATAAATGTTGAAACCTTTGGGGTGCTTTTTACTAAATGCCAACTATCATCATTCATGTCCATTTGAACTAGAACATACCCGGGATATAATCTTCGCTCTGTAATTGTTTTTTTTCCTGACTTCATTTCAACAACTTCCTCAACAGGAACCAAAATATCACCAAACAAATCCTCATGACCTGATTGCACTACTCTATCTAATAAGCTTTTTTGGACGATTTTTTCATATCCTGAGAAAGCTTGAACTGCGTACCATCTTTTTGACATTAACTACCTCGCCCTAATAAAATATTTATAACGTATGAAAAGAAAATATCAACAAAGGCCAAAAATATTGCCATTATTACTACCAGTACAAAAACGACTAAGGTCATTTGTATTGTTTCTTTTCGGGTTGGCCAAACAACTTTCTTTGCTTCTGTGATTGCTTCTTTTATAAACTTTAATAATCGATCGCCTTGAGTTGTTGTCGAAAAGACATATATTGCGGCAACAAAACCAACCAAAACAGAAATAATTCTAAAAACAAGAGGGTGGTCAAACAAGACATAAAATCCACCTAAGCCTGCAATTAATAGCAAAAATGATAAAACTAACTTTATATTCATTACATTCATTTTCACACTTTCCCTAATATGGCAGGCCAGGAGGGCTTCGAACCCCCAACCCTCGGTTTTGGAGACCGATACTCTACCAATTGAGCTACTGGCCTAATTTTAATTTATCTTATTCTATAACTTTTACTACAACACCTGAGCCAACTGTTCGGCCACCTTCACGAATCGCAAATCTTAAACCTTCTTCCATCGCGATTGGTGCAATCAGTGTTGCTGTAATTGATACATTGTCTCCTGGCATTACCATTTCAGTGCCTTCTGGTAATTCCACAGCACCGGTTACATCTGTTGTTCTAAAGTAGAATTGTGGACGATACCCATTAAAGAACGGTGTATGTCGACCGCCTTCTTCTTTACTTAAACTGTATATCTCAGCAGTAAATTTAGTATGAGGTTTAATTGAACCTGGCTTACAAAGTACTTGGCCACGCTCTACATCTTCTCGTGCTGTACCTCTTAATAAAACACCGACATTATCTCCTGCTTGACCTTGGTCTAATAACTTACGGAACATTTCAACGCCTGTACAAGTTGTTTTAACTGTATCTTTAAGGCCAACAATTTCAATTTCTTCATTTATTTTAACCACGCCTCGTTCGACTCGGCCTGTTACCACAGTTCCACGTCCAGAGATTGAGAACACGTCCTCAACTGGCATTAAGAAGTCACCATCAATTGCACGTTTTGGTTCTGGGATGTAGCTATCAAGTGCTTCAGCCAATTTTAAAATAGCTGGTTCACCGATATCTGATTCATCGCCTTCAAGTGCTTTAAGAGCTGAACCCATTATGATAGGAATATCATCACCAGGGAAATCATATTTACTTAGAAGTTCACGAACTTCCATTTCAACAAGTTCAAGAAGTTCTTTATCATCTACCATGTCAGCTTTATTTAAGAATACAACGATATGTGGAACACCCACTTGTCTGGATAAGAGGATATGTTCACGAGTCTGCGGCATTGGGCCATCAGCTGCTGAACATACAAGAATTGCGCCGTCCATTTGAGCAGCACCTGTAATCATGTTTTTCACATAATCCGCATGGCCTGGACAGTCTACGTGAGCATAGTGACGTTTTTCTGTTTCATATTCAACGTGAGATGTATTGATTGTTATGCCACGCGCTTTTTCTTCTGGCGCTGAATCAATCTCTGCAAAATCTTTCTTGTCCCCACCAAATTTTTTGGTAAGCACTTTCGATATTGCTGCTGTCAATGTCGTTTTACCATGATCCACGTGACCAATTGTGCCAACGTTGACATGGGGTTTGTTACGCTCAAATTTATCCTTAGCCATAATCTCTTATCCTTATAAAACAGTTTTTAATAAACATTATCCAAAAATCTGGTGCCCATGGCGGGAATCGGACCCGCGACCTCTCCCTTACCAAGGGAGTGCTCTACCACTGAGCCACATGGGCAAAACATTCCCTTTTAATACTGGAGCGGGCGACGAGGTTCGAACTCGCGACATTTAGTTTGGAAAACTAATGCTCTACCAACTGAGCTACACCCGCACACCTCTCTAAATACTCCAAACACAGCATAAACTGTGGTGGAGGGAGTAGGATTCGAACCTACGTACTCTGAGAGAACGGATTTACAGTCCGTCGCCTTTAACCACTCGGCCATCCCTCCAAAACCGAACCCGAAATTATCCGTTCTTTTTAGAAATTTGTCAATTAAAACAATCACATCAATTTCTAAAAAAAAATAATTAAAGCCTTCATGTTTTATGGTGCCCGGTGCCGGAATCGAACTGGCGACAACATGATTACAAGTCAAGTGCTCTACCAACTGAGCTAACCGGGCGAAAAAAATGTAACTATATCAAGATTTTTAAAATCAAACTACTTAATTTTGTCATTTAACGATAGTTAAATGAGGTTTCAATTTTTTTGATTTTAATTTGCTTTGATTTATATTCTTACTATCAGATGACATCTTTTTATTTTCACTAAAAAAAATTCCATCCCCACTCTCTTTTGCATAAACTCCTAGAATAGATGTTAATGGAAGGAATACATTATAAGAGCTCCCACTAAATCTGCCCTTGAATGAAATTCCCTCGTCATCAATATATAAATTTTGAATCGACTTTGGTGATAAATTAAGAACAATTTCTTTTGAGTTTGCTAAAACATCTGGTATCAATGTTTTTTTTTCAACTAGACTCATCACGTAGGGTGTGTTTTCAATATCAATGCACCAATCATAAATAGCCCTTATGAGATATGGCCTCTTATCCAAAAAAAACTACCTCATTGCTTTTTCTGTTGGAGACATTGCCTCTTCAAACATGGGTCTTTTAAATAGCTTATCTGCATATTTTAAGATTGAAGAGCTTTGATTTGGCAATTTAATCTCATAGTGGTCTAGACGCCATAGCAATGGGGCAATCGCAACATCTAACATAGAATATTCATCATGAAGTAAATATGGTTGTTTGCTTAGTATAGGCGTCAATTTGATTAACGTTTCAGTAATAATTTTTTTTGCAGCTGTTTTTTTTGATTGATCAGATGAGTCCATATCAATCATATGAACAAATAATTCATTTTCGAAATCTTTTAAAAATAACCTCGCCCTAGCGCGCATCACAGGATCAGGCGGCATAAGTTGAGGATGAGGAAACCTCTCATCAATATATTCATTAATAATATTTGCATCAGTGAGTACCAAGTCCCTTTCTACTAAAACAGGGGAATCTGAATAAGGACTTAGTATTGATAAATCTTCTGACTGATTCGTTAAATCTACGTCGATTACCTCAAAATCCATCCCTTTTTCAAAAAGGACTATTCTGCATCGGTGACTAAAGGGGTCTGTTGAATTTGAATATAATTTCATCATTGTATTATTTTATATCTCTCCAATATTCTTTCTTAAGTTTAATTGTAAGGAAAAGCAGCAAGAGTAAGAAACCGATCACATAGTATCCCATTTTCTTTCTTTTTAGTTGATCAGGTTCAGACATGTAAACTAAATAATTTGTCAAATCTGCAATCATCGCATCATACTCTTTTGCATTTAATTTTCCAGAGCTAAATTTTTCTAACTTCTTTGTTTTGGGGTTTAGAATCTGCTCACCTTGTAACTCCCAGAGAATATGTGGCATTGCTGAATTAACATACACCGTATTGTTCCATCCCATCGGTCTAGATGGATCACTATAAAAACCTCGCATATAACTATAAATCCAATCAGCCCCCCTTGATCTTGCGACAACTGATAAGTCTGGTGGTGAAGCACCAAACCACTTTTTAGAATCCTTAGCAGACATATTAACCGACATAGTGTCCCCTATTTTATCCCCCGTAAACAACAAATCATTCTTGATCGTTTCTGCAGATAAACCAATATCTTGTAGATTACTGTACCTCATGAAATTTGCGCTATGACAGTTCAAACAGTAGTTAATAAAAGTCTTAGCTCCTCGCTGGAGTGACTGATTATTTGTTAAATCAATAGGTGCCTTTGAAAGCTCAATATTTTCAGCTGAAAAGCTTATAGATGAATATAATAAAAAAATTATCGCAAACATTTTCATTAAAACGTGACCCTTCTAGGAACCTTTTTTGTAACGTCTTTTTTGCTATAAATAGGCATCATTATAAAAAAAGCGAAATATACCACAGTAAATATACGGGCAACAAATGTTGCAACATCAACGCCACCCAATAACGGAATTATTGAGCTAAATTGTCCCCAGATGTTTGAAGGAACTGTCCCCAAGTAACCCAAAATAATAAAACTGACTACAAAGGCAGCTAACCATTTTTTATAAAGTATCCCTTTATATCTAATAGACCTTACTTTGCTTTTATCGAGCCAAGGCACAAAGAAGAAGATCAATACAGATAACCCCATTGCCGCCACTCCTGGAAATTGACTTCCTAAGATGGGTGGAACTGCTCTCAAGATCGAATAAAAGGGGGTGAAATACCAAGTAGGTGCAATATGTGAAGGGGTTACTAAGGGGTTTGCAGGAACAAAATTATTTGCTTCTAAGAAATATCCACCCATTTCAGGTGCAAAAAATATGATTGAAGCAAATACAATTAAAAATACAGAGAGCCCGATTAAATCTTTAACAGTGTAATAAGGGTGAAAAGGAATTCCATCTAAAGGAATACCCGTTTTTTTATCTTTGGTATCTTTTATTTCTATTCCATCTGGATTGTTAGAACCTACTTCATGCAATGCAACGAGATGACACATTATTAAACCAGCAAGTGCCAGTGGAAGTGCAATCACATGAAAAGCAAAAAACCGGTTAAGCGTAGCATCCGATACTAAATAGTCGCCCCTCACCCACTCAGCAAGATCTGGACCAATAAAAGGGATAGTTGCAAATAAGTTAACAATTACTTGTGCGCCCCAGTAAGACATTTGCCCCCAAGGAAGTAGGTACCCAAAAAAAGACTCAGCCATTAAAAGTAAAAATATAGCTACCCCAAAAAGCCACAAAAGCTCTCTGGGCTTTTTGTAAGAGCCATACATCAACCCGCGAAACATATGCAAATAAATTACAACAAAGAAGAGAGAGGCTCCCGTTGAGTGCATATATCTTATCAACCAGCCAAATGATACATCTCTCATAATAAATTCTACTGATGCAAAAGCTTGTGCTGCATCAGGTTTGTAATACATTGTTAAGAAAATACCCGTTAAAATTTGAATTACAAATGTAAATAATGCTAACGCTCCGAAGAAGTACCAAAAATTAAAATTTTTCGGTGCGTAATACTCTGTTAAATGATTTTTAATGAATGAGGAAAGAGGAAATCTTTCATCTACCCACCCTATCAGACCAGCAGATTTAATTTGTTTATGTGTATCTTTTTTCATTTATCCTTTCTTGGACTCACTTTCGCCAATAATTATTGTTTTATCATCAATATAACGATACGGAGGTATCACAAGATTGGTAGGTGCTGGTGATCCCTTATAAACCCTTCCTGCAAGATCAAATTTTGATCCATGGCATGGACAGAAAAATCCGCCCTCCCAATTATTACCCATGTCACCACCATTTTTTAGTTTAGGGGTTGGCGAACAACCTAAATGAGTACAAATACCTACCATCACTAGTAAATTAGGTTTTATAGATCTAGTTTCATTTTGACAATTCGTAGGCCTGTCTCTTATACACATCTGACGCTGCCGACGAATAGAGAGGTGTAGAT